>PPYF01241626.1_pt1 | contig 289674 bp, 271 predicted proteins | sample 1559871 | NCBI WGS metagenome assembly PPYF01 (sample SAMN08240021, study PRJNA423297) | Human gut metagenome, whole genome shotgun sequencing project. | reverse complement strand
CCCCCCCCCAGTCTCACTGTGTTCGACAACTCCCCCTCCGGGGGCAAGATACAACAACTAGAAGTTGCCGCCGTTCCAGCCCCAGTCGGTGGTGGCGGTGTAACGGATGTAAGTGCGGTCCTCGGGGACGCCAAGCGTAGAGTTCAATGCGGCCATGATGTTTTGTGTCAGCTTCTCCCAGGCAGAGCTCGGCACGGAACGGCCAAACACGTTGACCTCCACGTAGGCGGCCGGCTGGTCGTCGCTGCCGCCAAAGTAAATCGGCATATTGTCCTCAAACGGGCACATCAGCCAGCCCTCGGACTTGCCCGGCACAGCGGTGATTGCCCTGCCATATGCGGCCTTCAGTGCCTCGCGCTGCTCAGGCGTGGTGGATACGGACACGTGAGTGTGAATAACAGGCATGGATTCCTCCTTGATTTGGTTCGTCTCCAGTCTAGCTTTGGCGCCCGTCGTTATGCACTGCCTTGATTTCCTCCATAAGATTGCCTGCACCTCGTATCGGTTCCATGTTGCTTATGATTGACTCTCCTCTCTGAGGGGGAGCATCTCCAATTGCGGAGATTATTGGACTTTCTGGCCAATTCGCACCCCACGGTCAGACCAATAGTGTTGAATACCCTCTGTGAGAAAACTGATTGAACAGCTGATGAAGTTCGGCATTGTAGGCGTTATCGCCTTTGTGATTGACTGGGGTATCCTCAACCTGCTGGTGGGCGTATTCCACATGCACAACGTGTTGGCTGCCACCATCTCTTTCATCATCTCCCTGATTTTCAACTATCTGGCGAGTATGAAGTTCGTGTTCAAGCATCGTGACGATATGGCGCGATGGATGGAGATCGTCATCTTCGTGGCGGGTGCCGTGGTCGGTCTGTTCATGAACGACGCCATCATCTGGATTTCCACCTACGGTATGAACCACGACGCTTTCGTCTCGCAGCACGCCGAATACCTGCTGCGCACCAACGTGGGCAAGCTGGTGGCCACCGCCGTGGTGATGGTGTGGAACTTCCTGATTCGTAAATGGCTGCTTGACGATACACACACCAACGCGATGAATCGTCTGAAGTCCGCCGAAAACCGTCTGACCGCCGAGGAGCTGGAAGCCAAGTGGCAGAGCAGCTTCTCTCATAAGCTTGGCGAGTGGTCCTTGGAGCACACCCCCAAAGGCTGGCCGAAGTAAGGCGTTTTTCGTCTCTTTCCGTGGTTCAACTGCTAATGGGCGGTGATGAGCCACATCTCAGCGTCAGAATTTCAGGAAAAGAATGGCTTCGTCCTGAAATTCTGACGCTGAGTCGTTGTTATCGTCGGTATTTTAGGAAATCACCCCTAATTTCCTAGATTTCTGTCGCTGAGTTCGGGCCAGTGACAGAAATCTAGGACGAGTGGGCAAATTTCCTGAATTTCTGACGCTGCTGGTAGTTAGGGTGTTACTGGGAGCTGATGAAGCTGATTGGGATTGGGATTGAGATGAAATCATCTCAATCGTCAGAGGGGACTTGGCTATATGTCACACACTCACTTCGGTGAGTGTTGGCTGTTCGGTGGAGCCCTTGATCTGCTTGAAGCCGATCAAGGCAATCACCAGCGAAGCCAAGGCCAAAGTGGTGACCACCATGAAGCCGCCGTGCGAACCCATGCGGTCGATGAACTGGCCGGCAATGGCCGACCCGGCGGAGGAGCCGATGGAATTCATCGCGCCCATCCACGCCATGCCCTCGGTCAAACGCGAGGGCGGCACCAAGTGCAGCATGAGCTGGTTGCCATTAATCCACGTTGGAGCCTGACATACACCGATGATCAGGTAGATGATCATGATGACCCACAAATGCTTGGCGAACAGGAACGTGCTGATACCGATGTTCACCACGGCCAGGCAGAAGTAGAAACGCTTCCATAGGGCAATCGACCAGTTTTTCGCGCCGTACACCAGAGCACCCATCAGCGAGCTTATGGAGAAGCAGGCGAACACAAAGCCCGTGTACTGCTTCATGTTCGACTCGGTGGCAAACGCGATAATGGAAATACCGGTGGCCGACTGGAACGCGCCCAATCCAAACCATGTGACGCACACGGCAATCAAGCCCGGCCCCCAGATGGACGCCTTCTTGCCGGAACGCGCATCGGCGACCGCCTGCGCGATCTCCTTGTCGATCACGGCTTGGTCGGTTACGCCTTCGCGCTCAAGACGACGACGGGTTTCTTCGGCCGCGGTCTCCGCTTTCAATGCTTCGGCTCGAGCGGCCTCGCGCTCGCGGTATTCCTTACGGGAAATACCCTCAGCCCGTGCCAATGCAGTCTGCGACGGCGGCTCGGTGGTCAGCTCGGTGAGGAACATCAGCGCGCCCACCACCACGCACATGCCGGTGAATGAGAAAGCCAGCAGACCGGAAATCACGGCCAGCGTGGATGCCAGCGGATTGCCGATCACCCACATGCACTCGTCCAGCACACCGCACAGAGAAAGCGCTCGGTTGGTGCGCTCCTGATCACCCTTCAAGATCTTGGTCCAACGCGCGCGGCTCATCGCGCCCCACGGCGGGATGGCAGCCAGGAACGGCGTCAGGCAGTACAGCACCCATTCAGGCGCCCGATTGGTGATCGCCGTGGTCAGCGCGATGGCGGCCACGATCCACACGATGATCGTCGGAATCGAAACCTGCCGCTGGCCGAACTTATCGGTGAGCTTGCCGAGCAGTGGCGTGGAGATGGCCAGTGCGATCGCCTGGATGGCGGTGAGCATGCCGGCCAGCGAATAGTTGCCGTAGTAATGCTGTACGGAAATGGTGATGGTCATGCCGACCATCGGGAACGGCATGCAGGCGATGACCGAGCCAATCGAATAGCGGGCGGTGTGGGGAATGCGCAGCAACTCCGCATATCCACCAAAAACCTTGTGGCCTACTTCCTTGATGCCGGCCATAACGGTATTCGTGTTCGAGTTGGACGAGTTATTGGACATAACAGCACTACGCTCCTTTCCGCTCCCGATTGGATGTCCCCCGCTGGCGTGGCGTTGCCAGCGAAGCCCTCATCGAATGATGTGTTGTCCATGGTCGCGCAAAGTTTGCGTCGCGTGTTCCACGCGCATATTTGCGTCACGGACAATTTAATCGTTTGATGGGGTGCGACACGCGGTAGATTGGAGATATCAGAACAACGTTTTCACGCCCATTGGGGCAAGGACCAGAAAGACGGCTCATGAGCGCAACCACCATTCATTTCGTCCGGCACGGCAAGGTGTACAACCCCGACCATCTGCTCTATGAGCGGCTGCCCGACTTCCATCTCTCCGATCTTGGCCGGCGCATGGCCCAGGCCACTGCCGCCTATCTGGCCAAGAACCCCCAAACCAACACGATTGCCGCCGTGTATTCATCGCCGCTCGACCGCACACGTGAGACCGCCGGCGCGATTCTCGATGCCCTGAACCCGGTGCGCGAAGCTCGCGGCGAAGCTCCGCTCACCCTCGCCACCGATGGACGGGTGATTGAAGCGGGTAACGAGTTCCGCGGCAAGCGGATCGGCCATGGCGAGGGTGCCTTGTGGAAGAACGGCAACTGGAAGCTCGTCACCAACCTGTACAAGCCCAGCTGGGGCGAGTCATACCAGCACATCGCCCAGCGCATGGATGACTTCGCGCGCGAGAAGGTCGCCCAGCACCCCGGCGAGCAGATCGTGGTGGTCAGCCACGAGTCGCCGATTTTCAGCTACCGACACTATCTGGAGACTGGCCACCCGGAGCACTGGATGTTCCTGCGCCACACGGCGCTTGCCTCCGTGACCTCGGTGACGTACGACAACGAAACCGGCCGTGTGATGTCAATCACGTATGTTGACCCAGCGGCCAACGTCAAGTAACGGCAGACTGGTGTCATACAACCTTGGCTTCCTTCTCTGAGACTGAGCCGTGAAGCAAACAGTCCGGTGGACTGTTTGTAGGCGAGCTATTGAGGCGCGGGCGGAGTCCGTCCACAATTGCTGTCGAGTTGGCTCGCGAAGCGAGACTGAGGGGAGCCTGAGTCGCGCAACCGAACTTCTCTCAGACGGCTTCGCCGCCAGCTCCCCTCGAGGAGGGAGCCAAGTAAGCGCGTACAATCGAGTGGTGGACGCAAAGGAGCACGGATGACTATCGAACTGAATCGTGAGGCAATCGCGCAGGTCGCAGCATTGCCGGCGGTGGCCAAGGCCGCTGAAGTGGGCTCGGGGCTGATTGCTTTATGGCCGTTGATCGAGGCTATGCAGATGGACAACGACGCCAAGTATGCGGAGAATCTGCAGGTGCGCATCACCCGTGCGTTCGCGCGAATTCTGACCGGTGAAGACGTCACTGTGCCGGACGCTGAGTTCGTCTATGAGGGCGCCGATGAGATTCCTGGCCGCCCGCAGAATATCGTCGACGCCCTACTCGCTGCCAATGACGCCTACGATACGATGACCGGTTACGCCGAATCCGGCGATGCAGAGCTGATTATCGAGGCGGCCAACGCCTTGGGTATTGATTGGGATTCCGAAACGGTGGAATCAGTGAAGGAAGCGATCGCCGCTGTGGAAGCACAGGTTGAGGCTGACGCTGAGGCCGATGGTCGCCTGGCCACGTCCGCCGAGCCTGCTGATGTGGCTGTTCGATTCGCCACCGCGCTCGCCGTGTGCGATGCGTTGCTGGGTGTGGTGGCTGGGGATGCCGCCGATACTTCCGGTTCCGCTGATGGTGTTTCGGTCGATGATTCAGCAGACGCCGCAGACAGTGTTGCCGCCAGTGCAGCCGCCAAGGTTCTGCCGATTCTGCTCTACGTCAACGAACTGCGCGAGCAGTGCTCGGTGCCGCGCATCTGCCTGACTGACAAGCAGATTCTTGATCTGATTGAAGCCCGTGCCAATACCTCCGGCGCCGACTCTTTGGCCGCCACCGCCGAGTTCATCGCCCCGCTGGCTCAAGCCGAATGGGACAAGCACCGCGAAGACGTGCTCTGGAACCCGGACGAGGCCAAGCGCCAAGCCAAGGAAGAGGATGAAAAGCGCAACAAGGAGGCCCTGGCCGCCAAGTTCGCACACATCAAGGACGACCCCAACAAGGAAACCGTGGAGTTGTAAGCGGTATTTCCCAGCTCTTTGGGGAAATCTTCGCATTGGCGATGCCTTAGCGCAACGATTTCTCGAAATAAGCCCTAAGTTCGAGAGATCTTTGCGCTGAGTGCGGGTAAGCGCAAATAAATCTCGAACTCAAGGGTTGTTTCGAGAAATTATTGCGCTGAGAGTGAGTGAGCGCAAAGATTTCTCGAGATCAAGGATTACTGCGAGAAATCTTTGCGCTGGTAACCGTTATGGGTGAACTATTCGTTGTCGAATCGTTTCTTCATGCCCAATCGGCGTCGCAAGATGCCGTGAACACTTATAAATCAGGGGGATTATGGATATTGTGGTTGGTGGGTTCGGCGAGTTGCGCAATGCGGCATGCCCGGGCATCGAACAATTGATATTGAAAGCCGGCGGCAATGCCAGCAATGACAGCGACGATGCCGCACTGCTTAGCCGTGGAAGGCTGCTTGCTGACGTGCCATCGCCCACATGGATGGAGCTTCATACCGCTGCGGACGGCAGCCAGGTGCTGTATGCGGTGTTGGAAGACACCAATGAGATAGCGTCATTTCGCGTCGAGGGGGCGGGCGACTCATTGCGGCTTGTGGAGCTGTCCCGCGTACCCACGCCGGGTCATGCCGTCACTCATGTGGTGTTTGTGCGCGACGACGAAGGTCAGGGTCGCCTCATCACCGCCGACTACGCCGACGGGTACGTTTGCGTGCATCCGGTAACGGAATCCGGTGTAATCCTCGAAGTCGCACAGATGCTACGCGGCGAGGGGCATGGGCCGCTGCCGGCTCAGGAATGTCCTCACGCTCATTGGGTGCAGCCATTGCCTGATGGCCGAGTGCTGACCAGTGATCTGGGCGCGGATCGCATCTATGTGCATCATTGGGAGCACGGCGAGCTGATTCGTGAGGGCGCGGTGACCCTCGCGCCGGGCACCGGTCCGCGCGACCAGCATCTACTGCCGGTCGATTCCGATGACCCTGCGCACGATTGGCGTGTGGTGGTGGCCGGTGAATGGGGCGGCACGGTAACGCTGATTGGCCCTGAGCCCGGCCATGATGCCAAACATTCCGACAATGGGACAATCCGTGTGCTGCAAACGGTCAGTCTTGGTCCTGATGCGCTGCCGAAGCCGGATCAGGCGGCTTCGCTGGCGTTTGTGCCATGGAATGCACTGCAGGGGAACGCGGGTGCCGCGGCAGCCAGCGAGGGCATAGCTGGGTTGGCGTATGTGGGGCTGCGTGGTTCCGAACGCATCGTGACGTTGTTGTGGGATGGCAAGCGGCTTACCCGGCTTGACGAGCCGGATGTTCCTGGTTGGCGTGGCCGTGGCATTGATTGTGCCGGGAACCGTCCGCGTCACTTATTGGCGATTGGCAATCTACTGCTTGCCGCCAATGAGGCCTCAAATAATGTGGCCATTTTCCGTCTCTCCGCCGATGGCGAACCGAACCTTGCCGCCACGCTGCCTTCTGGAGCTCCGACCGTGTTCGTGCGGTTGTAAAGCAATGCATACGAGAAAACCGCATCCTCAATCGTGATATCTGTTTTTTCAGCCTAACGATTGGGGGTGCGGTTTTTTCAGTGGGAAGACCGGTTTGACCGGGCTGCCTTATCGTAATGTCACTGACCTTGCCACGACTTCTGGCCGTCGTCCTCGTTGTCGGAAGCCGGGATGGTTGAATCATCCGGTGCGACAGCCGGCTCGGCGGTAGGAGCTGGCGTGGCGGGCTGTCCGTAGTTAGAAGCGGGAGCCGCCGGCTGACCATAGTCAGGGGTTTGTGCGGCAGCGGGCTGCGTGTAGGTGGCAGGTGTCGCGGGCTGGCTGTAGTCGGGCGCAGTGGGAGCCGGCTGACCGTAAGCGGTAGGTACGGCCGGTGCAGTCGACTGCGCGTACGGGTCGTGGCCCGGTACAGGCTGAGCAGTCTGCTGGGCATACGGATTATAAGCCGGTGCGGTCGGTGCGGCCTGCCCGTAAGGCGCGGCATTCGGGTCGCCATAGCCCGGCGCGGCCTGAGCGTAGCCGTTCGGAGCGCCAGCGGGAGGAACCGGAGCGCCATAAGGGACGGCTGCGGCGAAATCGTCGTCAAAACGCGCGCCTTCCGGCTTGCTGGGTAGCGCCATGAACACAATGTAGACAATGCCCGCTGCGGCCGCGATTATCGCGCCGATGAACAGGATGCCAAGGCTACCCGCTGCGGCTGTGGCATAGTAGCCGCTGTCAGAGGGGCTTCCCCAGACGCTGAGGGCGCCGAAGAGTGCAGCGCCGCCGCCAACAATCATGAGGATTGCGCCAGCAAACACGGCTCCATAGAAGATGGCAAGCCACCAGCCGGACTTGTTGATGTCGTGGAGACGACGAACGGATAGTGCGATGCTCGGGACGAGTATGGCCAGGCTCCACAGCGAAGAGAGGAATGACAGGTGGTCATTGGAGACATCCACGAGGTTTGCCAGCACGACTTGAATGGCAAAGCTGGCCAGCATCCACCACCAGAATTCGCTGCGGGATGCGCGGCCCTTGAACACCACGTACTTCTTCCAAAAACGCAGGAATGCCTCCTGGAAGGAGCACCCGTAGTAGGGCTTGTTCAGCGGAACCGCGTTGGTGCCTGTGGCGGCTGCGGGCGCGGGGTAAGCGTTGTAGGTGGGCGGCACTTGGCCGTATGCGCCATCGGGCTGACCGTAGGGATTGCCATTGGGCTGGCCATACGCAGGTTGGCCGTAGGCGGGAGCCGATTGCGCGCCGGCTGGTTGGCCGTGAGGCTGGCTGTATGCCGGGTTGGGTTGCGTCGGCTGCTCCTGTCCATATGCGGGCTGTCCGTAAGGGTTGCCGGAGAGCTGTCCATATGCGGGTGCGGGAGCTCCGTACTGCGGCGCCGCGGTATTCGGCTCGGCTGGATTATTGGCGTCAGGCGTGCCGTTGGACGCAGGATACTGCGGCGCAGGCGCACCATTGTTGGGATCGGTCATTGATACCCCTTTCACAAGATGAGACTCATCGTCTCTCATTTTTCCAGTTTTTTATGAAAAACCCAACAGGGACAATGAATGTTGTCTGAATGTGGACAGTCTTGGCGGTATAGCGTGATTTGTTATCAAATTGATGTCGAATGATGATGACCGTTTCTGTTTGGTCGTGTTACTTTAAGACAAGATTTGCGTACGGCTGCAGGGACGGAGCTGGCGGGCAAGCGAAATTCTCGGCGCAATGAATACCAACAATAAGACGTAAGGAACACCGATGAACCGCGATTACGCTGACACTGACGTCAACGTCGACCTTCACGAATCCCGTGAGAGCGAGTCCCAAGACTGGGATCTGCTCTTCGTGAGTCTGTCCTGCTGATTCCAAGGGTGGCGCGTCCGGCGCGCGCGGCACAATAGGGGACTATGACTGATGCTGCAAACACCAAACCCGAACTGCCCGCGAACGTTCGCGTCCGCTTCTGCCCCTCGCCGACCGGAACCCCGCATGTCGGCATGATTCGTACCGCCCTGTTCAACTGGGCGGAAGCTCGCGCCACCGGCGGCACGCTGATCTTCCGTATCGAAGACACCGACGCCGTGCGCGACTCCGAAGAAAGCTATAACCAGATTCTCGAATCCCTGCGTTGGCTGGGCATCGACTGGGACGAGGGCATCGACGTGGGCGGCCCTCACGGCCCGTACCGCCAGTCCGAACGCACCGACATCTACAAGGATGTTGCCGCCAAGCTGCTCGAAGCCGGCTACGCCTACGAGTCCTTCTCCACTCCTGAGGAGATCAAGGAGCGCAACCTTGCTGCTGGCCGCCCGGCCGAGTTCGGCTACGACGGTTACGACCGCAACCTGACCGACGAGCAGAAGGCCGCTTTCCGTGCCGAAGGTCGCAAGCCGGCGCTGCGTCTGCGCATGCCCGACGAGGACATCGCTTTTGACGATCTGATCCGTGGCACCATCGAATTCAAGGCCGGTTCCGTGCCGGACTACGTGATTGTGCGCCCGAACGGCGACCCGCTGTACACGCTGACCAACCCGGTTGATGACGCACTCATGGAAATCAACGTGGTGCTGCGCGGCGAGGATCTGCTGAGCTCCACGCCGCGTCAGATCGTGCTGTACCGTTACCTCATGGAACTGGGCATCGCCAAAGAAATGCCGCTGTTCGGCCACATGCCGTACGTGATGGGCCAGGGCAACAAGAAGCTCTCCAAGCGCGATCCGGAATCCAACCTGTTCAACCACCGCGACAACGGCTTCATCCGCGAGGGCCTGCTCAACTACTTGGCCCTGCTCGGCTGGTCGATTGCGCCGGATCGCGACGTGTTCTCCATGGATGAGATGATCGCCAAGTTCGACGTGCGCGACGTGAAGGCCAACCCGGCTCGCTTCGACATCGACAAGGCCATCTCCATCAATGCTGAGCACATCCGCATGCTTGAGCCCGAGGACTTCCTGCGCCGCTCTGTGCCGTACCTGCACCGTGATGGTGTGGTTTCCGCGGATAACTGGGACGCGCTGACTGCCCGCGAGCAAGAGATTCTGACCGCCGCTGCCCCGCTGGTTCAGCCTCGTGTGCGGCTGCTGGGCGAGGTTGCCGGCATGGTCGGGTCCCTGCTGTCCACCGAGGAATATCTGGAGCCTGCGGATGACGCCAAGAAGCAGCTCAAGGATTCCGCCGGAGAAGTGCTGGACGCCGCCATCGCCGCGCTGGAAGGTGTGGATGAGGCCGATTGGAAGACCGATTCCCTGCACGAGCTGCTCAACAAGACGCTGGTTGAGGACGGCGGATACAAGCCGCGCCTGGCCTTCGGCCCGGTCCGTGTGGCCATGTCCGGCCGCCGAGTCTCTCCGCCGCTCTTCGAGTCCATGGAGATCGTCGGCAAGCCGCTGACCGTCGCCCGCCTGAAGGGCCTGCGCGCGCATCTGTGATTTCTCTTCCCGAGGGAAGCTAAAGGCGGGCATCTGTTCACGCAGATGCCCGCCTTCGCATACTCCAAGCAATGCCTGTGCTGCCGTTGTGACTCGAAATGCCGAGCACATGCATTCATTAGGTAGATTGGCCATTCATTTGGTAGGTACTCCGTCACGCCGGTCATTGGAATGGCGGGTTTCTGTGGATGCGGCTTGAGCGCCACCTACCAAATGAATGGCCAATCTACCTAATGAATGAGCTGAGAGACCTCTGCTGTGCATTTTGGCCGATGATGATGTAACTAGATGCGGGTGGGTTCGGCTAATGCATAGTGCGACACGCCGGGAGTTGCGGCGCTCTGTATCCTCGCGTACAGTATTCATCTGTTGCGCGGTTCGCCTCGCAACCAGTGAAAACTGAATATGCCCCCATCGTCTAGCGGTCTAGGACTACGCCCTCTCACGGCGCCAACACCGGTTCAAATCCGGTTGGGGGTACGACGAACGACTCTTCGGAGTTGCTACGCCAAGCCAAATTGGGGTGTGGTGTAATTGGCAACACAGCTGATTCTGGTTCAGCCATTCTTGGTTCGAGTCCAGGCACCCCAGCCAATAACCCTCGCGGATTAGCGAGGGTTTTTTGTTTTTACACGTCCTGCTCATGAGATACGGCGAGAGGGTAATCCTGAATAGACAACTCTGGGGCAAAGACTGGGCTATAGTCCCAATCCGTGACTCAAAAACGGCAGAAATCCCGCGTCCGAACGTAAGGGGCGCGGGATTTCTGCCGTTTCGGGCCGTGCAGGACCGGCCGACATCGCGCGTTGCCGCGACTTGAGCGCTGTCCGATCCTGAAAACGTGAGGGAGACCGCCCTCGTCTTACTTCTTGACCGCGTTGACGGCGTCAACAGCCTTCTGCAGCGACGTGGTGTGCTCGTGGTACCACGTGACCTGCTGTTCGAGTTTCTTGGTCGCGGCCTGGTAGCCCTTGGTGTCGTCGGCCACGCAGCCTTCGTACGTCGGCAGTTCCACGGTCAGTTCCTTGGACAGCGCGTCGAGAGCGGAGGCGTCCGAGACGTCTGCCTTGGTCAGAGCGGCGGCTTCTGCAGCATCGCCATTGACCAAGTTGTTGTAGTCGTTGGTGGCGTTACGTACGTCTTCCGAGGCGGCGGCGCAGGCGGCCACTGCGCTATCGTACTGAGACGCGCTGTATGCGCGGGTGCCGAACACCGCGACCGCGGCGATAATCGCCACCGCCACGATGGCAATCACTATAGCGACCCACTTCGTCACTCGCTTGTTGTGCGGCTGTGCCGTCGCTTCTGCTTGGTTCTGGGATTCGGACTGGTTGCCGTTCGCCTGCTGTGCGTCAGTCATATTTACCTCTCCTTCTCACTGCCCCTGTTTGTATCTTGCGGAGGGCCTGTTTCAAACAACGGGTATCCAACATATCGAGGAGAGCCGAGATTGCCGGGCGTTTCCTACTGGTTGCGCTGTGGCGTGGCCGTTTTTGTCTCATATGGCGAAAGTATGCGCCAGAGGCTATTGCCGGCCGGTGACCCACGGCGCATCTGAATGGACGTGCGGAATCATCATCGCGATGACCGCCAGCAGACACCCGAGCATCACCATCAAGATGATGTTCTCTTGTCCGTGCGCCTGCAGAAGCGCGCCGGTCAGCGCGCCAGACGCCAGCGCCAGCATTACGACCGCACGCCGCCCGAGCTTCGACTGCTGGTGGCCGTGTGCCGAAGCGTCTGCGACGACGCCGGTCAGCGTCATCGTGAGCACGGTGGTGGGCAGGTCCGGCACCGACAGCTTGCGGGCGGTGGAGTTCTGGATGCCCATTGCCGGGGCGAGCAGGACGATCAGCAGGATGATGTGCAGGTCGATGTGCCGTGCGGTGGGGAAGTTCAGGCTCGGCTGTGAGGCCTGTGAGGCCTGGGTGGTCTGTGCAAGCCGTGCAATCGAGGAGACGCCGGACGCATCGTCTGCGGGGCCGGTGATGAGCTGGTTCAAAAGATAGACGCCGATTAGCGCGGCGAGTACGAACGACGCCTGCACGCAGGTAGAAACCAACAGATGCTTGGCCCGGTTCTCCTCGAATCGCCGGATGATGCGCCCGCCGATAAGCGCGCCGACCATGAAGGAGACGAGCGTCAGCGCCGACGTCCACCAGACGAAGCCTTGGGCATGGGCGATCGAAAACCCAAGAAACACGATGTTGCCGGTCACGTTGGCCACGAACACATGCCCCAGCGACAGGTAGCTCAGCGCGTCCACCAGCCCGGCGACGAACGTCAGCACCACCAAGGCGGGGGAGAGCAGACCGTATCTGTCTTCCTTGCGGGGAACCAACGTGCGTCCTGCTTCGGCAAGATGTGATGTCATGGTTGCGACGAGGCTCCTTTTCGGGATTGAAATTATGGCGAGAACATGCGTCGGTCGACGCCGCCACTCTACTCCCTACTCCCGTACGGTGACGGTGAACTATCGACGCTTTGGCCAATCAGATGCATCGGTATACCAGTGGTGCACTGGTGATTACGCATTTTTGAACTTCACTAACTGAATGGTCACTCAATCCGGTGATGCATTCAAGCGTCATTGCGGTCTCAGTAGTGGGACGCAACTGCGATATGGCATGATTTGTATCTGCGTCCCACTCTTATGCGGGGTTCTCGATTGCACTTAACCGCATTGAGCGGCGTATCAGGCGGCGTATCAGGCGGCGAGCTTGGCCTTGTAGTCTTCTCCCCAATTCCATAGAGCGTCGATGACGGTTTTGAGGCTATGGCCAGTGTCGGTCAGAGAGTATTCGACGCGCGGCGGCACTTCGGGGTAAACCTCGCGATGCACAAGTCCGTCGGCTTCCATCTGTCGCAGGTTCGAGGTGAGCACCTTCTGTGAGATGTGCCCGATTGAGCGACGTAGTTCGCTGAAGCGCTTGGTGCCGGTCAGCAGGTCGCGCACGATGAGAATTTTCCATTTGTCGGAAATCAGTGTGAGCGTCGTCTCCACGGGACACGCCGGGAGCGTGTCGACATCGATCATAGCATCACCTCGTGTAATCGTTGGAATCATGCAATAGTTCCTTTTAGGTGACTATAGCACTTTAAAGTGCCTTCTTCCTAAGAAGTAAGTACTCCAATAACGTACTGTTTCAACGGCGGAAGCACCAGGCTCCGCCGTTGAAATCAATTAGGCACAGCGTGTAACAAGCGCAATGGATTACCACATAGGAGCCCATCATGACCCAGAACATCGCAGTTATCGCAGCCAACGGCAAGTCCGGCCAGCTCATTGTCAGGGAGGCCGTTGATCGCGGACTTGACGTGACTGCTGTTGTGCGCGGGGAGAACAAAACCGTCACCCAGCACGCCATCATCAAGGATCTGTTCGACCTGACCGCAGCAGATCTCGCCGGATTCGATGTGGTCGTCGACGCGTTCGGCGCATGGACGCCGGAAACCTTCCCCCAGCACTCCACGTCGTTGAAGCATCTCGCGGACGTCCTCTCCGGTGCTGACGCGCGACTGATCGTGGTTGGAGGTGCCGGTAGCCTGTACGTCAACCCGGAGCATACCGTGCAGCTGAGCCAAACCGATGGCTTCCCGGAGACGTTCCTCCCGCTCGCCACCGCGATGGGGCTTCGCATCATTGCCTGGGGCGGGGCTGCGCTCAAGCCGTTTGCTTCGACGCTGTCGTCGTAGTGCGGCTTTCGCTGAATGTTTCACTGAATACACTGAATTCAGTTATTAAACATTGAATTCAGTGTATCAAGAAGAATGCGTTGGGTTGTATCCCTTTATGGCACATGAATATGGCAAGGAAACGTCGTCGCTCGAGTTCAAAAGCGATTTGAAGCGTCTGCCAGATGACGATCTACTTGATGCCGTCGTGGCGTTGGCGAACTCGGATGGCGGTACGGTGTATCTGGGCGTCGAGGATGACGGCACGCCGACCGGCATCGACAAAGTGCATCAGGATGCGGTCGGTTTGTCGGCGATGATTGCCAACCGTACGGTTCCTCCGGTTTCCGCTCGTGCGCAGATCGTCGGGACGGAGAAGACGCCGGTGATGCAGATCGATGTGCCGAAATCCCGTAGCGTGGTCTCGACCAAGTCGGGCAAGGTGTTGAGACGCCGTATGAAGGTGGATGGTACGCCGGAGAGCGTGCCGATGTACCCGTACGAGATCGCCACGCGCCTGTCCGATTTGGGACGTTTGGACTTTTCCGCGCAGCCGGTGCCGGATGCGACCCGTGATGATTTCGATCCCCTTGAACGCGACCGTCTGCGCCGGATTATCGGCACCTACCAATCCAGTGACCGTAATTTGTTGGAACTGACCGATGAGGAGCTGGAGAAATCCCTGCAATTGACGGTGACCGTCGATGGCAAGACCATGCCGACGCTGACCGGTTTGCTGCTGCTGGGCAAGGGGGAGTCTCTGAAACGCTTCGTTCCGACTCATCGGGCGTCTTTCCAAGTCATGTCTGGTACGGATATCAAAGTCAACCAAGACTATGCCGGACCGTTGCTGAAGACCATCGAGCAAATCAACGACATGTTCTCTCCTTGGAATCCAAGCGCCGAGCTATCCGTCGGTCTGTTCTCAATGATGGTGCCGGAATTCGACTATCGGGCGTTCCGAGAGGCGCTGGTGAACGCCTTCGGCCATCGTGACTACACCCTGCTGGGACGTGTGCGCGTGCAGTTGGATGATGCGGGGCTTACCATCGCCAATCCCGGCGGGTTCGTGGAGGGCATCAACATCCATAATCTGCTTACCGCCGAACCGTATGGTCGCAATCCCTGCCTGATGGATGCTCTGAAACGAACCGGATTGGCCGAGCGTACGGGACGCGGCATCGACCGTATATTCGAGGGTGCTTTGAACTATGGTCGTCCTCTGCCTGATTATTCGAGGTCCAACAGGCGTGGAGTGTCGGTGCTGTTGCCTCGTAGTGTGCCCGACAAGGCGTTTGTGGAACTGCTGGCCGAGGAACGTGAACGCAGCGGCAAGTCCATGTCTCTCGATGGTCTGCTTATTTTGGACAAGCTCAAGAGTGAACGTCGTTGTGGCTTTGATGTGTTGTCGGGCTCCCTGGACATGAGTGACCAGCGTCTGCGCACCGTATTGGGGCAGCTGACGGAGGCGGGGCTTGTTGAAAGCGCTGGCGTTGGAGCTCGCCGCACGTATATGTTGGGTGCGAAAGTGTATCGGCGCAGCGGTAGGGCGATGGATTACGTTCGCCAATCAGACATCGATAGGGTACGGTATCCCGAACTGATCATCAAGTTAATGCATGAACAGAAATCAGTGAGCAAAAACGATGTGATGGAATTGCTGCATCTTGAGGGGAATCAGGCGTACTACCAGTTGCGAAAACTAGTCCTTGAAGGACGCGCTAAGAAGGTCGGCAGTGGACGCAACGTGCGGTATGCGGCAGTACGTTGAATGAGATACGCAGATCATTCTTGAACGGTTTTCTCTGAATCCCGAGATTTATCTCTGAATTCAGAGAAAGAATCTCGGAATTCAGAGAAAACCAGTGTGCGATGTGGCTATTCCGCTTCAGGAATTATGTACGACTTGAACGCGGCCTGCACCTGCGATGCCGTCAGCCGCTTTATCGGTACGCTTCCTATGTGGGGCTTGATGTGGTTCCCGTAGCTGTTCCCATAGCGCGTCCTTGTGCTGTCGGCGATGTTCCAGATAGTTCACGTCATGCTCCTTTGCGTGATGATTCACATGATTCGCGTCTTCATGGTAGCGTCTCCCGCCGGCGCATGAGTGACTGGTCACGCTGTCAGTGGAATCTCCCCGACGGATATCCCGCCTATGCGGGATATCCACGCCGGCGTACGGAGATTCGCATGTTCGGGCGTACGATGGACCCGGTTTTTTGCAGGATGCGGCCAACGCCTTGGATGGGCATGGGCCTGCAACCATCGTGAGCTGCCACGGGCGTTCGGCGATCGCCGGGCGGTGGATCGAGAAGGATCGGGCGATCGGGACCGCCCACCATCCGAAACCATCGTCGGCGTCGCTTCAGCGGGGCATGCCGACGGTTCGCGTTTTCCGGCAAAGGGTCGGCCGGCGCTTTCCTCATTGAAGTTCGACGGGTCATGGTCCCGCCGTGAGGGTTGGGCCGGTAATCGGGTGATGCCGAACGTCCCGACGGGACGGCGGCCGTGTCATCAAAGCGACCGCACGAACTCTCCGTCCGGAAGCGGACGGCGCTGATTTTGGAGGACCCATCGGCCGTAGCATTCCCGGGCCCGGAACATGCCATGGGGTTTGCGGACCCCGGGCGACGCCGCATGGCCTTCCCGTTCCCGCGCCACGGGCGGCGGCATGGTTCATGGCGCCGACGGTGGGTCCGTCCGCACGCGGAGCGCTTCCATGCCTCGCTGACGGATGGTGGCGATCCCCCCCCCCACGGAGAGGAGTATTGTTTCATTTGTAGATAACATTGTTGCACGGTAGGAGAACATTGATATGCAATCTGAACGTTCGTTGATTCCCACCCCCATGCCGGTCCGGAGACACGCACGGTCCGGGAACAGGGGGCTGGTCCTCACCGCCCTGTGTCTGGCGGTACTGCTGGTCGTGATGGACAACACCATCGTCAACGTCGCGATTCCCACGATGAGCGATGCGTTGAACGCCTCGTCCACGGACCTGCAATGGGTGGTGGACGCCTACACGCTGTCCTTTGCGGCGCTGCTCCTGCCCGCCGGCAAACTCAGCGACCGATGGGGAAGAAGACGGATGCTGCTCGTCGGATTGGCGGGATTCGCCGTGGTCTCCGCAGTCACGGCCTTCTCCTGGGCCCTGTGGCAGCTGGTGACGCTGCGCGTGGTGTTGGGGGTCTGCGCCGCGCTGATCTATCCGGCGACGCTGTCGTCAATCATCGTCATCTTCGAAGGCTCCAGGTACCGTAGCCTGGCCGTTGGCCTGTGGGCGGCGACATCAGGGGTCGGCATCGCCCTGGGCCCGATCATCGGCGGCGTCCTGCTGGAGCACTATGCGTGGAATTCCATTTTCTGGGTGTGCTCCGTCATCGGCGTGGTGGCGCTGGCCTGCATCGCGGTGGCGGTGCCCGAGGTACGGGCGTACCGTTCCGAGAGGTTCGATTTCCCCGGCACCGTGTTATCGGTGGCCGGCGTGGGCCTGCTGGTGTGGGCGATCATCGAACGCCCGACCTACGGCTGGCTCTCCTGGCAGGTCATAGGCGGCATCTGCGCGGCCCTGATCATACTTGCTGTGTTCGCGGCGGTCGAGGGGCATACGCACACCCCGCTCATCGATGTCGGCCTGTTCCGAAGGGCCACGTTCACGAGCAGCACCTGCGCGATCTGCATCGCGTTCTTCTGCCTGTTCGGCTTCATCTTCATCACCACCCAATGGTTCCAGGCATTGCGTGGATACACCGCATTGCAGACGGCGGTCGCGACGCTGCCCTTCGCGGTGGTCATGGCGGCGATCGCCCCGTTCGCCACGCAATTGGCGAAACGTTTCGGATACCGGTCGGTCGTCTCGACGGGACTGCTGTTCCTGTCGGCGAGCATGTTCGTGGTCACGCGTGTCGACGCCCATTGCAGCTACTGGTTCGTGGTCGTACCCACCATGGCCCTGATGGCGGCCGGCATCGCCCTGATCCAAGGGCCCGCCACGGACGCCCTGATGAGCACCGTTCCGGAAAGCTCGACCGGCGCCGCATCGGCCGTCAACGACACGATCCGTGAGATCGGCGGCACGCTGGGCGTCGCCGTCATGGGGTCCGCGATCTCCTCCGTCTACCCCGACGAGCTCTCGGACTCGTTGTCCGGACTGCAGATCCCGTCTTCCATCGCGAAAGCCGCGGAGGATTCGGTGATGGCCGCGAAATCGATCCTTCCGTACCTGCCAGCAGGCATCCGACAGACCGTGGAGCAGTCCGTCTCGACCAGTTTCATGAGCGCCACGCATGCGGCATGCTGGATCGCCTGCGCCCTCGCATTGGCGTTCGCGCTGCTCTGCTGGATCACACTTCCCAAACACGATTCAGGCAATCTCCCCCAATAGAAAGGAACATCCATCATGAAAGACGACGGACGGATCCCACGGATCAAGGACACGGATATGACGGATCGTCTCCTGACGGCCGGCGCGATAGCGGAGGACACACGCAACCCCATCGGTGACATCGCGGCATGCTTCCCCTTCCGCCCGGGCGTGCGGTTGTCCGTGGCCCGGGTGGAGCCGCTGTCGCGGATGCCCTGGACCCAGCGCCGCGGGGTCGATCGCGCTATGTCGTACTCGGCCCTGATCTCCCGGGAGGGCTTGCCGTTCTCATACAACTGCACGATCTGCCGTTTGAACGACTCCTCGTAGTGGCGGGGATGCTTCGGGCCGGCCATCGTCGGCCTCCAATCCCACGTCAATCGTCCCTCATCGGACTGTCTAATACATTGTAGCCAATCCACGCTGGTCGAGGTGATGGACCCTGACGCCATGCCATCCGAACGCATCGGACACCGACCGGACGGGCTTCGGGCGGATCCCGGAACGGATGCGGGCCACGGGCCGTCCGATGGCGTCACGGTACATGACACTTGGATCGGCGTACGGGGCGCCACCATTCCCGACTGCTTGGACACGCTGCTCGACGGGACGGAGCCCGTCCAACCGGACGGGCAGGCCACGCCCATCCGCATCATCATCCCCTTCGACTCCCCTGCGGAGAAGGAGAATACGATGCGGGAGCTCCGCATTCTGAAGCATGCCCTGCGGCACCACCGGTAGCCGACGGCATCATATGCGCGATGCCCCGGCATGGCACGCGGCGGGAGGACGGCACGCCCGCGCCGGCCAGCGTTCCCCGACATGTCTTGGCTCGGTGGCAATCTCAATGCGGTGGGACCAGCCATCACACCCATCGAGGCGCGGTCCAAGAGCGTGGCTGGACCTTCGACCCCACCCATCATGGGACGGTGCAGGGACCTACGGGCCGGATGGCGTTTTTCATCCGTAACGGCGGGATGATGCGGAGAAGCATATGAGGACTATTCGGAAAACGACAAAAAGCCAGCGGACGCCCACCACCGAGATCAGGGGCCTCATACTCGACGCCTCGAAACGAATCATCGAAGAGGACGGCTATGACGCCTTCACCATCCGGCTTCTCTCGGAAAAGGCGGATGTGTCCCCCGCGAGCATCTACCGGCATATCGGCGACAAGCAGGCCGTCATCAACGCTCTCATCGACGACAGTTTCCAGACGTTACGGGAGAAGCTCCTGCGCGTCACCACCGAGGATCCCCTGCAAAGACTCTACGATGCGGGAGTCGTATACCGCGGGCACGCCAAGGCGTCGCCCGGCATCTACGCCCTGTTGTGGCGATGGCATGCGGGCGAGGCTTCGGAGGCATGCCTCGCCGCCATGACCGAGCTGGTGCGCTACGGGCAGGCCGCGGGAAAGATCCGGAGGGATGACCCGCACCTCATCGCATGGTCCATATGGTCCGCCGTGCACGGATTCGTCCAATTCGAGACACGACCCGAACATGATACGCCCGTCGACGATGACGATGCGGCCTATTCCTTTCTGCTCCGGTTGCTCATTCGAGGGGTCCGCGCCCCTCAGACGGTCTCCGAGGGAACGGCGACCATCGCGGATACCAGCCGATCGTAGAATCGCCATTGGCCGCGCAACGCCACATCCCGTCTCACAGCGGCGAACGTTCCATCCGCCTTCAGGCTCACGGATACCTTACGGAAGTCCCCCGTCCCGTCCAATGCGGACAACGCCTTCGAGGCGGCCTCCTTCGCGCAGAAGGCCGCCCTACGTTCCACCGAGGAGGCCATACGCAATGATGCGAGCTCTTCGGAAGAGAACACGAACCGCATGATCCCGTCGGACAATCCGTCCGAATCGTCCACGTCCACTCCCACGGCACGGATTCTTTCCGCCGACACCACGGCGGCGACGCACAGCGACGGACAATGCGACAGCGATCCCACGATGCCGGATGGCCAGAGCGGTTCACCATCCGAACCTTTGAGTATGGGCCCGTCATGACCGATACGTCGTAAGGCCTCGTGGGCCAAAAGACGCGTCTCCGTGAATTCCCTTCTTCGTTTGGCCGTGGCGTTCCCGACCAAGGCCCGCTCACCGTCGAACAATCGCACGCGGCGCGTCCCCTCCCCCGAGATCAGCACCTCGCAGCCGGAGGCGAGCAGCGGCCCGAACAGGCGAGCCCGTCGCATCATGAGGTCTGCGCACATCATGGAGACTCTATCTACCGAAACCCACAAACCCAGCAACAGCAAGGCTTTCTACCAATTCCCAGAATGAGTGTACCACTCTGTTCGCCGCTCAAAGCCCGCCAGAAGGAAATTTGCGCTTTCCCATACCTTCACGCCGACAAGAGGTGTCACGATTACCTATATCTCCCATACTTTCTATGTTTTATTAACAAACAATCTATACATCTAGCAGAACCGGGGAGACCGTAGTCCCATGGTCCGCTGCTTACATCTATGAGGAAGTCATACGGCCGGAAGGCTACCGTCTCCGACAGCATATGCACCTTCATAAGCGGCCGCCGCGCAAAAAAGTGGCGCCGATTCCCAGCGTCATCGAAGACTGAGTGTTTCAATATCCGGTGCGGACTTGTGTGCATCAGACGTCTGTGCGATTGAAGCAAACCGACATCGAATCCATAGGCCATACGGCCCGGATCATTTGAATCACGATTCAGAGTCAACAGATCGTCGACATGAAATGTGCGTGCGGCAACGAAACGAGTGAATGACCGACCGCAAAAGCCGGATTGCGGGTGGACACCTTACAAGGAAAGCTCGCGATAGACCAGGTCGTCTCGGATTGCAAAGCCCTGCTGCTCCCAGAAGTCGTTGCCGGCCTTGTTGTCCGCATATACGCCGACGGCAACCTTCGGCAACCCGAGTGCGCGAAGCGCCTCGACCGCATGCCCGGCCAAAAGTGAGCCAACACCCATGCCGCGCGCTTCAGGATGGACCGCAGTGTGATAGATGCGTGACCGTCTGCCGTCATGGCCGGCGAGGATGGCCCCGATGATGTTCCCGCCGTCGCCCTCGTCTTGCTCACCACGATTCTGGGCGGTTCCCAGTCGCCGAGTCTTATATGCCGTTCAACGTCAGCGAGCCAGGCCGCCGCCATTGCGGTGTAGTCGGCGTCGAATCGTCTCGAATAATGCTTCGGCAAATCGGGCCATTTGGCATAGGCCCATACCGGCGGCTGGTAGCGTGCCTCCACATACCTGCGTTTTCCGTCCCTAGAGGTTCTGGACACGACCGAACCGAATCTACGGCGCCCGCTCATCGCATTCCTCCGGATCCCTGAATCCCAAAGATTCCAAGGATTCCAACGCATTCTGAGGATCCCTTGTGCAATAGACCCGCGAAAAGAGCAAAAGTGTAAAGGAAAATGGTCTTCAATCCCAATGATTCCAATACTTCCAACACTTTTCGACCTGAAGGAAAAGTGTAAGGATGTGTAGGAAAATGTAAAAGTGTAAACACCGTCGGAATCGACGGAGACGTTCTCATATGACACGCCGATCGATCATCGAATGTCATGAGTGACTCCCTTCAGACATAGAGTGGTGCACCGATTTGGCCTACCGGATGCACCACGTAACGTGCCACCGATATCGTCGGGCCGAACACCCTCTGAAGACACTACAAGGAAACTATTCCGACAGTCCAAGCCGTTCGGAATCGTTGAGAGGAAGCTGTTTTCGGCAAAAGAAAAGGGCTTTCGAATTTCTTCGAAAGCCCTGCTAGCGGAGGATACGAGATTCCGGCGGTGACCTGCTGTTTTCGGCTTAATTTCAACGTTTCTGGGCTGCCGCTTAAGTACGTGGCCGCTTAATTCGCCGCCTCTCCGGCGTGTCGTGACGGGTTGAAACGGACGGTTATGAACAGGTGTTTTTGGGGTTGCGTGAAACAGGGGAGACTATTGAGGATGCTTTTTCCATGAAGAGCGTGTAGTTCAACCAGTATATAGAACGGCCTCCCTTTGCCAGCAGTAGTGATGTGCTAAAGATTACGATTCCGAAAGAGGTAATGCGATTTGTCTCCCATAGGCAAAGTGAAAATAAAGGTAAAATGGCCGTCGTTAAAGTCCAGATGATAATACTTAGCCAGTTTCTTGCTAATTCTTCGGGGAATCTCTTTCGTGCTTCTACCATAAAATGTGAATTTGACTGGTATAGCATCGTGCATATAAATGTTGCTGTAGCCATGACTAATCCGGAGAGAGTCGATAGTCCGATGAATAAATCATTGGGACTGCCATCTCCAGGTAGTTGAGGTACTGGATTGCCGAGATGCCACCAAGTAGCGGTTATTATGATTGCGCCTAGGGTATCAGTGGTGGGATGTGCCATAATCCCATTTATTAATGTTAAGTGTGGCATTAATTACTCTTTGAAATATCGTATAAATAAGTCTCTTTGTTGGCTGAAACAGAAATTAAATGATTGATTAGGCCAGTGAATAATCGGGGTTCGTCGTTGGATATTGTAATCTCGCTTTGTTCTACTACAGGATGGGATACTAAATTTAATTCCAACAGTTTGTCTGCGAAATCAGGGCCACTTACTTGAACTTTTCTGTTCTGATTCACTGCAGATATGATGAAGTCTTGCATTATGTCTTTAAAAACGCGACGAGCCTTTCCATACATTGTATCGTCTGTCAGGCTAATCTTAATGTCGATATCAAGATCGGCTCCCACTTTTTGTGCAATTTCTTGATAAAATCCCCCCGCGTTACCGCTTATTTCATAAGTTTTATCGAGAAAAGTTTTTGTTGTGAATGATGCTGTGAGAGAATCTATTCCGCGAAGTTCTTTTTTGAAACGCTCGATGCTATCTGCTGTGATGACGGGAATAACATCCCATTCATAATCTTCTTCAGGCCAGTAATAATTAAGTGCTTTTTTGAGGGGGTCTACGCTTTTACCGGCATTGCCACTTACTCTGCTGACAAGAGAATATTTTGGGAAGAAGGCAAACGCTGATGATTTTGCTAGATTGTTTGTGTTGCTATGTGCCTCGCTGTCTATGAAATCAGTGACTCTCTTGTGTTCCTGATCAATGAGCTGCATAAAATTTGGCTGGAATTGTTCAAAAACTGTAAGTACTGGATAATGCTTGTCTGTTACAGAATCAAAAATAATATTATCGAGTATTTTATTTTCCCAAGGGAATTCACGAAATTCACTGAGGCGCTTCGTCCAATTGATATGTCCCGTGGTTCCATTGCTGATACCATCACGAGACCTCAGCCGGAGCCAGTAGAACTGCACTGTTCTTTGAATCACGCTTGTCAAGTCGTTCACCTGCTTAGTAGGTCATATCTACCTAATGTTAATCATTGTACTTCATTTTTCTGGTGCGACGATTGGGATGAAGGACTCTACGGCCCTTCCTAAAGAAAGTGTTTGTGGCAGCCGCCGTAGTTGTATTGAGCGCATGCTTTATGTGTGGAAAATAACGGGGAGAAATCTGCCCAATACTCCGGGGTAGCGTGGAGCAGGCCGGGGAGGAGTATCCTCCCTGGTGTTGTTAAGCGGCGTCGGCGAGGAAGATGTGCTTGTGGTGGTATTCGATGAATTCGTGTGAAGGTTGGCTGATTGTCGGTAATGAGATTTCGCGTCCTTCGAAGTTGTAGAGCCATTTGTCGTTGATGTCAGAGTGCCGAACCTTGTCATGATTGACCATGATGCGATAGTCATCATCGATGGAGATAAGGCCCTGATCGAAGGCACGGTCGTGGAAGGCGTTGAGCAGCAGCCCGTTGGATGCGGCGGTTTTCTCAACGGCTGACGATGCCTTCCACGGTTTGATGTGGCTGGCGATCAGCAGCTTAGGAATCTGCATACCGGTTATACAGCAGGTGCTGTGGTAGTTCTGCAATAGTGAGTTGCGGAAATAGGATTGGTTGACTCGCTGAAGTGTTGTTATTGGTCGTTCCTCTCCGGTGGGCGTGTGTTCGGCAACGAGTAGGGTCGTTGCGGTTTCGAGAGGGGAATAACGGTCGGAGGCCAGCGGTGCTGGGTTGAAGTTGTTCGCGTCCGCTTGCAGGAGTGCGTGCCGAAGTAGATTCAGACATTGCTCCATGAACGTATCGGGGTCTTCGGCATACCACTGCCAGACTTGGGAGTCGAGTTTGCTGCCGTGCTTCATGCCTACGCGCCCACGGGCCTTGCGGTTGGCATCATAAGCTGCGATGTTCCAGATCTTCAACACCACTGAGCTGGGAGTGCGGTGCAAGAACGATGCGAGACGTTGCACGTCAAGTCCTTTGTCATCGCATTCGCGTGGTTTAAGCACGATGTACAAGGCGAACGCCATCATTGTTTCCTCGCGTGACCAATTACGGCGAGGTGTTGATGTACTGACGTCTGATGCCATGAATCCAGGATAGTGCGGAATGGTTCGTGCCTGTGCTTTGTATGCGGTATGTCTTGTGAGTCTTAGCTTGTACTCGCTGCTTCGTGTCTGAAATCTAGTGGGAAGCAGTGGTAAGCGGACTGATTTTCTTGAAGCTGCCGTAAGGACTATGCTTTCAATGATTTTGGGGTTTGCTTTGCGTGCTGGTCGTGCGTTCTACAGCGACAAGAGCGACAAGAGGGAATCTAGTGAGAAGTGCGAGGTTGAGGGGGTCAAGCATGCTAGGAATCCTAATGTTTTCAAGGGTTATTAACCCATTGGAAGAGTTCGATCGGCTTTGAATCTTCGGCATATAGAGCGATTACAGAGAATCTAGTGGGAACTAGAGCGAATCTAGTGAGTCTACATGGAAATCAAGTGCTAGTCGGAGAGACGCGTCGAAATCCCAATAATTTCAACGATTTCAGGGGAATCAGACAATGCTGTCTTACGACAGCATTGCGGCTAGATGGAAATCTAGAGTGCGTACATGGAAATCCGGTAGGGCTGCATGGAAATCAATTCATGTTAACCAATGGGTGCGCGAAGTATGCGTACAGTCCTTGGGTGCATTGAGACCAGTATGAAGAGCAGTTGGCATTGATATGAACTGATTTTTGTTCCGTATTTCCTCTGACTCGATGGGAGATGATGGAACCATGGCAAAGGGCGCTCGATATACGCCGGAGTTCAAGGCGAAGGCGGTCAGGCTGCTGGCGGAATCGCGTTCCTCGTATTCGTCGGAGACGAACGCGATCTCCGCGGTGGCGAAGGATCCGGGGATGGCGCCGGAATCACTGCGGCGTTGGCGCAACCAGTCGGACGCGACGGTCGCGGAGGAGACGAGGCAGTCGGCCGAGGACGCGATGGCGGAGCTGAGGAGGCTGCGGGCCGAGAACGCGGAATTGCGTCGGGCGAACGAGATTTTGACGACGGCGTCGGCTTTTTTCGCGGCCGGGCTCGACCCGACACGGTGTTGATGGCCGCGTACATCGACGAGCATAGAAGCCGTTTCAAGGTCGGGCCGATCTGCGGGGTCCTTTCCGAATCGTTGGACTGCGGGTTTCTCACGTCGCGCGGCTACCGCATGTTCAGAACGCGTCCCGTCAGCCGCATGCGGGCGGGGCATGAGGCGCTGGCCCGCGATATCCTCCAGATCCACTCGGATTTCTTCATGGCCGTGTACGGTTACGGGAAGATGCACGCGCAGCTGGTCGCCCAGGGCCGGGATCCGGCCGAGGTCGGCCGCGACCAGGTGATGAACATCATGCGCGAGCTTGGCATCCGGGGCGTGCGCCGCGGCAAAACCCCGGTGACGACGAAACCCGCCAAGGGCACGGGCGGCAGGCCGGATCCGGTGGACGGGAGGTTCGAGGCTTGTGCGCCGAACCGCCTGCACGTGGCCGACATCACCCACGTGCGCATGGCCAACGGCTCGTTCGGCTACACGGCGTTCGTCGCCGACGTGTACGCCCGTCGGATCGTGGGATGGGCGTGCGCCATGGCCGTGAACACGCAGGAGCTGCCGTTGCAGGCGTTGGAGCAGGCGATCTCATGGGCCGCGTCCCGCGGCGGCGCGGATGGTCTTATCCACCACAGCGACCATGGCACGCAGTACACCGGCACGGTGTACACCACCAGGGTTATGGGATATGGGATGCTGCCGTCGACCGGCACCGTCGGCGACTCGTACGACAACGCCATGGCCGAAAGCGCCGACGGCGCGTACAGGACCGAGCTGGTATGGCGGCGCAAACCCTTCGCGGATCTGAAGGGCCTGGAATTGGCGACGTTCCGGTGGGTCTCGTGGCGGGGACTCGAAGCGGCTCCACCAGTCCCTGGGCTACAGGACCCCCGAAGCGGTGGAAACCGAGTATCATGCAAACCAAGCGGCACAAGCCGCCTCACTATAAGGGCGGAACAAAAATCAGGCCACTTCACATTGACCTGGTTACGGGATGCTGGGCGGATTAAAACAAATCAGCCGTTGTATTCGATGTGTAGGCTGGGGTCGCTTTCATGTTCGTCAATGATTTGGTTGTAAGCCTTGACCAGACGCGAAAGGGTTTCGTGACGTGCTGCGTTGGTGAAGTGGCCATGCTCGTGCACATTGCTGGAAAGAAACGATTGCAAGTCCCAGACTTCAAGGCGGTTTTCGAAGCCCATGTCGGAGGCTAAGTCCCATGCGGTTTTGACGCGGTCGCGCACAGTGATGATGATTGGATGCAGTCCAGCCTTGATGTTGCGCTGGCATTTATCCATGAGCAGGGATGCTGGGGCAGTGGTGCAGTGTATGGCTGTGTCGCCGACGTTGAAATCGCCTCCGCGCCCGGTCGGGTCGTCAGCAACGGACGCGCCGTTGATTTCCACTTCTGGGGCAACGATGGTGAGCTTCGCTGCGACAAGATGTTGCAGAACGGTACCGACGTACATAGTGCCCGGATTTTCCTTTTGTCGCTGCGCTGCCTGTTGCAGCAGATGTTCTACAGCCGCATCGACGGAAAGAGAGTTGTCGGATTCCAGTTTGAATGGTTTGCTGGTGAAGAATGCCTGAATTCGTTTGACCCAGTATTGCTCGATCTCGTTGAATTGCTCCGTTGTTGGGCGTAATTCGTTAATGAGCTCGGCGTAGTCATGCATCAATGCCATGGTGCCACGGCTGGTTCGTCCGCCCTCTGCTGCGAGGAGTCGTGTGATGCCATATTCGGCAAGGATTTTCTGGCAGTTATCTTTGCTGATTCCCTTGACTTGACCTTCCTTGTTCGTGTGATAGTCGCTGGCGTCAATGGGAAGCGTGTCTGCGGAAAAGAAGCGATTGAGCTGGATGGCAGCAGCCAAAGCGCCCTTGGTGTTTACCTGATGGGACTTCCGGAAATCATTGATGGGAGTCAGATCCATTGTTTGCCTCGCTTATGCAGTGTGATTTGAGAGCAGAGTTTGCTCCACGTATAGGTCTTTGCCTAGGGTGCCGTTCAGTGCAGGCATGAAGTAGTGCTTGCCAAGCCATTCCACGACGGGGACGGAGACGGCGTCGCCGAATCCGAACATCACTTGATTGGGGCGTAGACCCGTAATGTTGTAGTGGGCTGCGCCCATAAGAGCAGCGTATTCGCGTGGTGTCATCCAACGGACAGCGGTTTTGCCATTGCCCATGCGAATGATCGCTTGGCGAGAAGAGCCGCCTCGTGCGGTGCGTAGGCAGCCGGAGATGTCGTCTGCGCGGACTTCCCACACGGCTTTGCCGTTGCGGGTGCGGCGATAAGCAGTCCGGTAGGAATCGGTTGCCCCATTGCGCAACGTTTCTACACGAGTTGCCTGAACCGGCGACAGCGAATCAAGGAATTTGGCAGTTCTCTCAGCGTTCCACCAGCGTTCGTCGTCGTTAGCCATGCTCTCGACGTACATATTGAGGCCAGACATCAGGGGGGACGGCGGTTCGGGCAGTGGTGCGCGATGCGTGCGGAGAGAGGTGTCCGCAAAGACCTGCTGCAGCCAGTCAGGGCGCAGGGAAGAATCAAACTGTTCGGCGGCCGGCGGATTCTGCAGGCCCACTAAAAAGAGTCGCGGTCGGGACTGAGGGATAAATCGACGAGTGTCGATGGACAATACGTCTACGGAGTAGCCCAGTTCATTGAAGGCATGCACTGCTGCGGCAAGGTCTTCCCCAGAGTGAGAAGTGGCCAATCCGTTCACATTCTCGAGAACGGCAATCGGCGGCCGGGTGTTCCCAAGTTCTTCGAGCAGTCGCACGTATTGCCAGAAAGCGCCGGATTGCTTGCCGTTCAGGCCCGTACGAGTGCCTGCAAGGGAGAGGTCCGTGCAAGGGGAGGATCCCCAAGCGATGGAGGCATCGTGGGGCAGATCGTCGCCGGAGAGCTCACTCATATCCCCCTCGACAAGGGTGTGGCCCGGCGTATCCGTGAAGTTATTGCGATACATTTCGCACTTGGCGGCGTCGATGTCGTTCGACCATTCGACCTGGAAGCCGGCTTCTTCGAGTCCAAGGCGTGCTAGGCCTATTCCTGCAAAGAATTCGAGGGCTTGCGGGCGTGCTGTGTTGGTAGCCGCGTGCGTGCGATTATCGTCCATGTCCCCACCTTACCTCGTCTTGTATGCGTATTAGTCCATGATAGTTCTAGGTGTAGAACATTTGTTCGACTTGCAGCCGTGTCCTGGAGCCTATTGAAGATCACCTAGATTTGGGAACTGGATATTGTTTGTTTTACTTGCTAGGCCTGCGAAATCGGGGTAGATGAAGGACTCGCGGTATCCAAACGCGCCTTCTAGGTAACTTCGTATCTCTTTCTTGGCTTTCTTGGCAATGACGAATGAATACGTTGGTGCTAGATTGCGTTGATTCGGACGTGCGTTGTGATTTGGCGAGAAGGGCTTTGCATAAATTGAGGAAGCTGCGAGTATATCTGGCCTCTTCCAATATTCTTTGCCCGTAGGCTTGCGAAAATATTGAAGGATTCGACTATTTGTAATTGGAATTCCATCGAGGATAAATACTGCATTTTGAGCAGCGATACGTGATTCGTATTCTGGTGGACGCCATACGATACGGCGTGATCCGGTTCCCCAGTTGGCTGCTGCGCGTTGCTCGTAATCGTGCAGGTTGAACCAGAAAGGGTCGCGACTTAGCAGTTCTTCGGAGTAGTCTGGTTGCTCATTATTGCCTGATGCGTATCCAGCTAAAGCGAATAGGCGCGCGTCATGATCTTCGTGCTCGTGCGTTGGGTCATAGACGGCGAACCAAGCAGCTATATATGGGTTGCAGGATGCGTCGAGTAGGCGTGTGGGGCCGCCAAAGTGCTGAATGCGTGCGAATATCTCTAAAGCAGACATGTTTCCATATCGCCAGTCTTGACGAGCAAGATTAAGAATCTGCTTCTCAGCGTGAATCATCTGGTCTTCGGTCGGATAGGGCTGTTTGGTTTTGGGCTTCTGTTGAGGGGAAACAACTCCATTTTGCGTCATTAGTAGGCGAAATAATTTGCTATGTAGTCCCCAAGAGGCATTATTTTGTCCTCGCCAGTATAACGGTATATTTGATACATGCTTTTGCAGTAGAAGGATTGCATTATTTAAATCTTCTATACTCTCGATGCGTCCACTTTTGGAGTCAAAAAAATCTGAAGGACTGGTCATCTCAGGAGAGTAGTAATGAGGTGACTCGTTAGAGCTATGGAAATAACTAGGGGTTATGGATCGATAATACTTTTGCAGGTTTGATTGTGTCTCTTCATATTGTTTTAATACTTGCGAAATCCCGGAATATACGTTCAGATATTTTTCGTCGTAATGAGCAAAATCAAATTTTGCTAGTGCGTCACGAAGGCTGTCCTGAATAGGTTTTATGGAAGACAGGATTGTGCTTGAAGATAAGTTAGAGATTGTTTTGAGGGCTTTCTCTTGCTGCTCTAGGAAAGTTTGAATTGCTGAAGTGCTTGTTTCGAGGGGAGTGGATATAAGTCGCAGGTTGTTGCTGATTTCTGGGGTTTTTTGAATGGTATCTAGCAGCTGATGCGTCATGTTGGGGCTTATTGCCATTAGATTCGGCGTTGCTTGCGTTATTTTCGCTATAGACGGCAACGCGCTTACATGTTCATGGTGTTCTTCATCCTTAAGCATGGCTTGATAGTATATCGAGTTGTTGCCATTGGATTGTGCTGATCGGTTCTTCATTCTTAAGAAGAAAGGCCGCTATTGTTTTTAATAGCGGCCAGATGTTTGAGTCGTCTTCTGCGATGGATACACTGGGCATCTTTCATCTCAGAAAGTTGGCTATCTGTAATTGCGGTGCCGCATCTCCTGTTTGGCTTTGCTGGTCCATAGACCTCCTTTGTCGATGAGTTCATTCAATTGCGTGGCATTGAGCTGATGGTAGCGCCGGTTTGTTGCGTAGGGAGGTAGGTGCGTCTTCCAGCTGTCAATGTCTGTGACGGAATCGTCGGCTTTACCTGTTGCAAGATGATAGGTGGTGTTCTCGCTGGTGCCATCTTGCCGTCTTGCCAGTTCAGATGTCGGTTCGCCTGCCGTAAGTCCTTGCAGATCTTGCGTTTTCTCTGGTAATGCCCACGGATCGGCGTCGTCGGACAAGGTGGGAAACACCGTCTTGTCTGGTTCGTACGGAACGTTGCAATAGCTTGGTTTTGACGAAGGAGGCAAGATGGCAGCAGCTCTTGTGACAGCGACCGGATCCGGCACAGTTGCTTCTGAAGCCTCAGTTTGTTCACCGCTGAGGGTGTCCGTGGCTTCCGCACTCAAATCTTCAGAGCTTTCCTGATTCGGATGATCCGCATAATCCGGAGACAGTCACCACCACATGTTGCCGTACTTCTTGCTTGCCAGCAGTGGCTTTGGGCGTCGTCTGCCGTCCAGAACTTACTGCTTGCTGAACTCGCCTTTCGCTTCGTTGATTACTCTGTACGACGGCACACCCCAATACAAGCCATCCGGTGTGAGCTCCTTGTTGTGGTCGAAGTAGTCTTGGATGAACGTACGCACGTCACTATCCTCACGTTCGCTGGGGCCGTAAGCACTCTGGTTGTGCGATTCCGCCGTATCGTCCGTTTCGCCCAGCCAGTGGACATGTGCGCAGCCAAGCAGCGGATTATCCTCCAACCGGTAGGCCATGGCTCGTGGCATTGGCCCCAGATTGAACTTGACCGGTGCGAACAGTCGCCGTTCCTCATTCTCCGGATCCTTCGCCACCAGAAAAGCGGCTCGTGCTGCGCCGATGATGCCGATGCTGCCGCCTCCACGGTAGATCGCCGCTCCCTGCCCTTTGTTGAGATGGCGTAGCGCGATAACTGTGCAGCCGGTTTCCTCACACAGCCGCTTGAGCGGAGCCATCACCTGTGCGCGAATATCCTGATCCTTGTAGCTGTTGGTGTCGCTGCCCAAAAACGATATCAGCACATCCACGACAATCAGGCCGATATGCTGCTCACGCACAGCCTGTGCTATCTGTGGCAGTGCGTCGGTGAGCGTAATCGCTACCTCCTTGCCATCCTTGAAGACCTCCGATAGGGCGAACATCTTGGATGTGTCGCCTTGTGCGGCGCGAATGCGTGGGCTCACGGTGTCCGCCAGTCCGTCTTCCGCAGTCAACAGCAGCACGTTCGCAGGCTCGCATCCAGCGGACCCATCCGGCCATGCTGCTCCCGTGGTGACGTGAGCTGCAATATCCAAGGCCAAAGTGCTTTTGCCAGTCGCCGGATCGCCGTCAATCAGTACGATCTTCCCCTTGGGAATGTGGCCCGGCCACAACCACAACGGTCGCTCCGGTTCCACATCAGCCAAACGGGTCAGCGAATAGGCGCGGGACATCAGCTCAGGCTCGAGCTCAGACTCATGCTGGATACTTTCTCTTGGCAGAATCTCGAATTCCACGCCGCTCATCGCAGCGTCGGAAGCATCGTGAGCCTCGCCAGCTGCTTGGATAAAAGTCAGTGATCGCACGAACGGCGTCAGCGTCTGCGCCACTTGCTCCTTCCAGCGAGCGCCAGTGTCGTCCTTATCCACAATGGCAACCACATCAGCCCCACTAAGGGCTAAGCGAGCCGAATCGAGATCCAGCTTCGTGGCGAAGTTGCCGCCACCTCCCGCTGCGGTTACAGCGGCATAGTCGAGCGCTCGCAATGTGCCGGCATCTTTTTCTCCCTCCGTCAGATACACTGGCTTGCCCAATGCCACGGCACGTTTCGCGTCGGCGGCCATCCACAATGGGTGCTTGTCGGCGGTGTTGCCGCTTTGTGAGATTCGCTTGGCCGGTGAGCGGCGGACAATCAGACCGTCCGCATATTCGTATGCTGTGCCGCGCTCGCTGTCGTAGATCATTGCTTCATAGCCATTGGAACGAGCCAGCGTAGCGGGAGCGTTCAGTGCGTTGAGTACATCGTCGGCTTGGCAAGTGCTGCACCGGAGCAATGTGGCGCTTTCCAGCGGGGAATACAGCACAGTGAGCGAGTCGGCTGTGCCGCAGTTTGGGCAAGTGCCGTGCAACAGGCCGATATTTGGCTGAACTGCAATAGCTGCGCAGATGGCGGCGAACATAGGGGATTGGCCTAAGACCAATGGTTCCAAGTACGGTTTGGGCATCGCGTACTGTTGTCTGATTTCCGCAGAGTTTTCCGTGTGCGTAGGTGTAATCGTCGTTGTCTCATTTCTGTTGAGAAGTGGAGCATTCGCATGCCGTATGGACGCCAAATCGGCGGCAGTGAGCCGGCTATCGCAGCTGTAACTGTTGTAGCTGCTGTAACCGGAATAGCCTTGAGGTCCGCTTTGTTGGTCGAACAGGTCGATGATTTTCAATCCCAGTGCATCGGCAATGGCAGCGGCATCGCAGTGTTCCGCTCCGAAGCAGTGCAGCATGGTTTTGCCGTCGGACTGGTCGTAGGTGATGTGCAGCGAAGTGCCGCCGTCTCCGTCATGGGCTGGGCAGCTGCACTGTGCATGTTGTCTTCCGGAGGTGTCGCGCGGAAGCTCTTGAAGCTTGAGATCTCGCGGATAGCGTCTCACTGCTTCGAGCACTTGCTCATATGAGGTCTCCATGCTCACTCCTCACCTGCGAATTCGCGCACGCTGGTGAGATTCACCAGAAACGTGTTACCTACCTTGCGGGCGCGAATCTTTCCGGTTCTGATTAACCCGTAGACACTTTTCACGTCCTTGTATCCCAGCATCTCTGCCACTTGCGCTGGCTTGGCGGTGAGACGCGGATAGTCGTTCTTCGTTGGAATTGCAGCCATATGCTTCCTTACTCTCGTGCGGAACAGAGCCTGAAGAGCGAAGTGTTTTCGCCAAATACGGACGCACTTCGCTCTAGATGGTTCTGTTGTGGTTAGCGGCTGCACCGGTGCATGTTCCCCGGGTTCTTTGCCGGCTCCCCGGGAAGCTGAAATTCAGAATATGACGTTGCGTCGAGGAGCGCAAAGGCTGAAAACGGCTGAAGCACGAACTAGATGTGCGGGCGAGAAATCGTTGGAATTTCAACGAAAACAAGTGATTGTGCGACGAAAAAGCCTATTCGGAATAAACCGAATAGGCTTGGTTGGTTGCAATGAGCTTGGTTTATGGCGTGTTTCCTTTGATGAGTCCAGCTGTCTTGGTTGAGCCCAATGGCCTTGAGTCTTGTTGGCTTCTGGTAGAAATTGGTTGAATTTGTTAGCAAGATTTTTCGGCTTAGCGAAGAGATCGGGCCGGTATCAGGCAAGTGCCTGAATAAGCCGCTGAACTGTATCCACCTGTACGTCCAGGGGCAGCAGCTTGAGGATCTTCGCGCGTTTGTCATCGTCCAAGGCTCTCAGCACGCTCAGTCGGGCATCGGAGGGCATGGCGGCGATGGTGTCCGCCAATACTTGAAGGACTGAATTTTCGGCGTTGGCAGGAACAGCATCTGGCGAAGCGGGCTGCTGGGTGTTTGGCGTATTGGCAGGGCTTGATGCGCTCTCTTCGATTGCCATGGTATTCGGTGTTGCATCGTTCTTGGTAAGTGCGGTGGTTGTGTGCTTGGCGCTCGCAGACTCTGCGGTTGTCGGTGCAGTAGCCGTGTTGGCGGCAAGCGACGCATCTGACATATTCGGAGTATCGACTTCTGCGTCTGCAGTTTCACTGGGCAGTCCAGTGGAAGCGTTGATGTTCGATTCGATCTTCGCGCGCAGCTTGGCCTCCGCTTCGGCGCTGGACTGCTGATACACGGCAACGGTTTTGATGTTCGTGTGTCCGCCTCGCTGCATCAGTTGTCCGACGGTAGCACCGGCTTCGGCCATCAGCGTCAAACCAGAATGCCGCAGATCGTGGAAATCCATGCCCTGCAAGTCAGGGTCGCCAACGGCTTTGACTGCACGGATGAACGCGCTGCGCAACGACTGGCCGCGAACGATCCCATGTGTGCGAGTACCAGTAAACACCAGAGCAGTCGGCTTGTCGTCCATGTAGATTTCCAGATGGCGCTTGATAATCGGCACTAGGGGCGCAGGGATCTCGATATCGCGCACACTGCTGGGCGTTTTCGTGGAACCAAGTATCTGCTCCTTGTGCCCATTGCGCAGAATCTCCGTGGCGGCCCGGCGAATATGCACGATAGGCGGTTGCTCGTTCAGCTCGAAATCGTGACGCTGTAAGCCCAGTGCTTCGCCTTGGCGTAGCCCAAGAAAACCGGATAATGTCACTGCCAATGCCAGGCTTGGTGGCATCTGATCGGCGATGGCCTGCACTTGCGCATAGGTTGCGATCTTGTACACATGCTTCGTGGCGGGGCGCGGAACCTTGAATTGAACCGGGCTGCGCTTGATCAACGTGGTGCCGGCATCATCCAGCGGCGCATTGGCCGCATGGGACATAATGCCGTCCAACAGCTCGAACACATGCCGGCGGATGCTTTCGCCGCATCCATCCTTGGTGACGTGCATGCTGTCGTACCACTGACGTATATCCGCAGGCCTGATGGCGGCCATGGGCCTGTTGCCCAGAACCGGATTCAGATAGTCGCGCAGATACTGCTGATACTTCTCCTTGGTGGTCTGCTGGATCGGCTCGTTGTTCGCCTTACGGCGCTTCTCCACATAGTCGGCCGCATAATCGCGGAACAGCACTTTGCTGCCGGCATCGGCATTGTCCATGACCTCCGGTGGGGCCCATGCGTTCAGATCGATCAGTCGCTTCGCCTCGTTGAGCCATGCTTCCGCCTGGGTCTCGTAGCCTTCGTCGAATCGCTTGTGGATGCGTGCTGGGAGATGAGGATACTGGGCTCGCGCTTCGACGGGTGGGATGTATGAGGCATCGTAGGAGATCTGTCCGTTGGCGCTGATTTTTCTCTCGATTTTGCCGAACCGGCGGCGTCGGCTGGCTGACCGTGTGCTTTGCGAAGTGCGTGCCATGATGATCAACTCCAACCGATGTAAAACTGTTAAGCGGGTGACTCTGTGGCCTGCCGCTCAAGTGCTTAAGCGGCGCCGCTTATCTTGCCGCCTATCTTACCGCAAAAGACGGGTCGAAAAGGATGGAGATGTAGAGCGGAGAATCGTTGAAAAACTGCCAAAATCGTTGAAAAACCGCCGTTTTCGGCATGAAAAAAGGGTTTTGAGATTTCGCTCAAAACCCTGTTGGCGGAGGATACGAGATTCGAACTCGTGAGGCTGTTACACCAACACGCTTTCCAAGCGTGCGCCATAGACCACTAGGCGAATCCTCCATGCCGTACTATGCTCGGTGAAACCGTGCTCAGTAGGCAACTCGAATAAACTACCACAGGTCTCGGATAAGTGCATACTCGGCGTGGCGTGAGTTCGAATCTTGTATCCTCCGCCTCCGATTTTTGGTGCGCGGATAGCTTTGTCGCTCGCGTCTCTCGTCTTTTGGCTGTGCAAATGCATCGTGGATGAGAAGTCTGCCTCATGCTGAGCTGCGCAGTCGCGCAACAGTACAGCCGTGCAGTCAAAAAAACACAGCCGCATAGCCGCACAATATGAGGGGATGTTACCGCTCACATGCTGGAATCGCAGTCAGCATTGAGCGCCAATCTTTCAAATAGTGAGACATTTTATTGGCTCTTGAATGACGAAACCAGCTCTCAATACCGCACATCTACTAGAAAATCAAGACTGTTGTTGAAGAATTTTTTTCTATAGAGTTCATAGTTGGTCTTGAGCTATTGAGCTATTGAGCTATTGAGGTATTTGCAGTGAGAGAGGGTTTAGCATGGTTCGTCGCGCCTGTGCGCAGTCCGCTGAACTGAACACAATTCGAGAACACGATACGCACGTTGCCGATTCCTTCGCGCGCGCGATGCAGGTGGACGCTGCCCATCAGCAGTCGTCCCCGATTTCGGCGCGTGCAATGGCTGCCGTCGTGTTCCTGTTCGCATTGATTGCCGCGACCTTCCTTCCCGCCGCAGTCATCCCACAGTCTGCCTTCGCGGATACGCCAACGGCCACGATGGTTACCGCAGCCGATAAGACGGACACCAGCGGCGTTGAGTACACGACCTGGGCCGACGTGTCCAAGGCCATCGAGGCGCAGCTGCAAGAAGGCGCCAAAGAATATAAGTCCGGCAACACTGCCGGCTCCACGTCCGCGTTTATGTCCGCGTACAACACTATCTACATCGCCTCCAACTTCACCGCCGTGGTGCGTGACACCATTAGCTCGGATAAGCAGACCGCCCAGCAGCAGGCTTTCCAAGACATACAGAACCTCTCTTACACGGCCGGCAACGATGATCAGCTCACCCAAAAAATCGACGCCCTGAGCGCCGACCTCGACGCCACTGCCCAGCAGCTCGACGCCAATACCCAGCTCGCCAAGCCGAAGCAGTACAACGAGAATCTCCAGAAGCAGATCGCCAAGGAGCGCAAGGAACTCGACGCCAAGAAGAAGCGCACCAAGAACACGGCCAAGACTTGGAAAGACGTCGCAGACGCGATGCTTCCGATTCTGGACAATGCATACAAGGCCTATGAAGGCGGCGACGCTGCCAAGGGCGCCACGCTTGTGAATGACGCCTACTACCAGCACTACGAAAAGCTCGGTTTCGAGAAGACCGTGCTGAGCGCCATCAGTGGCAACCGCGTCTCCCAGGTGGAATACCAGTTCAAGCTGTGCCGCTCCTCGATGAACACCGGCAAGTCGACCTCTGAAGTCAAGAAGTACGTCGAAGACCTGAAGAACATGCTGACCACCGATGCCGCCAAGCTCGACGGTGGCGCTGCCGATCAGGAGGGCGGATTCCTCAAGTTCATCACCAGCTCGGTCGGCCAAGCATTCCTGATTCTTATCCGTGAGGGTCTCGAAGCCCTGCTCGTGGTCGCCGCCGTGGTGGCCTACCTCGTCAAGTCCGGCAACAAGCGCTTCACCAAGTGGATCTACGTGGGCGTGCTCGCCGGTCTGGCCGGCGCAGGCGTGGTGGCAATCATCTTCATGGTCGCGTTCGGTGGCTCCGGCCCGCTGCAGGAGATCATGGAGGGCGTGTGCGCGCTCATCGCCATGTGCATGCTGCTGTGGACCAGCAACTGGATGCTCAACAAGTCCTCGGTCGAGGCCTGGAACCGCTACATCAAGGGAAAGACCGAAGCCGCAGTGGCGTCCGTCTCCTCGCAGGTCGAGGCCGGCGAGAAGGTGGCTTCCCGTACGGTGGTCTCGCTCGCCATGTTGAGCTTCCTCGCCGTGTTCCGCGAGGGCGCCGAAACCGTGATCTTCTACCAGTCCATCTACACGATGAGCCAGGATACGCACGGCATGGTGGTCGGTGCACTCGCCGCCGCCGTGGTTCTCGTGATTATCTTCCTGGTGATTCGCTTCACCTCCGTGAAGATTCCGATTGGCCCGTTCTTCTTGGTCACTTCGATCTTGATGTCCGTGCTGGTGGTCGTCTTCGCCGGCGGCGGTGTGCATGCGCTGATCGAGGGCGATCTGCTGCCCGCCAACTACTTGCCGGGCATGCCCACCAACGATTGGCTTGGCTTCTACCCGTATGTTGAATGCATCATCGCGCAGGTGCTGGCGGCCATCGCCGTTATCGCGCTGTTCGTAGTCGGATTCATCAAACAGCGCAAAGCCAAGGCTCAATTCGCCGCCGCCCCGGATGCGAAGGCTAGCGAGGCTGCCGCTCAGGCGTAACGCAACACAAACTTGCGGCATGGAGACGGAAGCGATTCCGCCCTGCGCCGTCACAACTAAAAACAAAAAAGAAGTCGTGAATAATCCATTCACCACAACAAAAGGAATATAGAGAAATGATGAAGAACAAGAAGCTTGCCGCTCTGCTCGGTGTGCTGCTCGCCGGCTCCATGGCTGTTTCGATGGCTGCTTGCGGTTCGTCCAACAACGCTTCCGACACCAAGGCGTCTACCAGCTCCTCCGACACCGCCAAGAAGGACGATTCAGCCAAGGCTGATGCCCCGAGCGATACCGCTGGCTTTGAAGAGGTTCCGGTTGGTCCTTCCGGCACCGCTGAGGAGCAGGATAAGCCTGCCGGCCCGCTGACCGTGGGCGCTGTCTACTTCCAGCCGATCGACATGGAGCCCGCCTCCTCCGGTCTGAAGGCCGCCGATGCGAGCTTCCACCTGGAAGCCGACATCCACGCCTCCCAGGAAGGCACCGACTACGGCTACGGCAAGGGCGACTTCGTTCCTGACCTGACCGTGAACTACACCATCATCGACAAGTCCACCGGCAAGGAGGTCGAGGGCGGCAAGGCCACCTCCGGTACCTTCATGCAGATGAACGCCTCCGACGGCCCGCACTACGGCGCCAACGTCAAGCTCGACAAGGCTGGCACCTACCAGCTCAAGCTCTCCATCGAGTCCCCGGCCGCCAAGGGCTGGATGCTGCACGTCGACCCGGAGACCGGTGTGAAGAACCACCAGTTCTGGACCGAGCCGATCGAGGTCACCTTCGACAACTGGGACTACACCCCGCGTCAGTGGTGACGGCGTAAGCCCGGTGGGCTGTTTGTAACCGTCACGAGCGATGCGACAGCATCGCGAGCAGCATTGAGCCGGCCGCAGGCCGTCCATAATTGCTGGTGATTTATTAAGCTCCCTCTGATGAGGGAGCTGGACGCCGAAGGCGGACTGAGGGAGAGAAGAACAGTAAAACAATACGTGGAGTCTCTCCCCCAGTCTGCTACGCAGACAGCCCCCTCGTCAGAGGGGGCTTATATTACTTTTAGCGCCAATGCAAAGAAAGGACGCGAATGCTTGAACAATTCGTGGCAGTGATGCCGGGAACATTGGCCCCCGCATTACTGGTGATGTGCCTGAGCGTGATGCTCGCGGTCGGCGAAGGGCGAGACAAGCCCGCCAGCGCGCATTGGCGTCTCATCGGCCTGATCGTTGGCCTGATCGCCGCCATCGTGTTCGCGAGCCTGCGCGCCTCGGCCGTGATCAACCAGCGCACATTCGTCAACTATCCGGTGCTGTGGTGCGCAATCATTGCCGACATCCTCGCCATCATCGTCGTAGTGTTCGCACGTCGCATCACCACCAATTGGCAGCGGCACAAGGCCATCATGCACATCGCGAACGCCATCGCCGCCATCGACATCGCGCTCACCCTGTTCTACGCACTGCCGGACGTTATTCTGCAGCTGACCATCTGGGTGGAGCCCGGCGATCCGATCTTCACCTCCGACATGCTGTTGCGCGCGCTCGGCTTCGCGCTGGGCCTGGCCATGTCGATTATCGTGGCCGCCATCTTCCGCACGCTGCGCTCCACCGCAGTGCGCGCCTCGTTCACCGCCGCGGTCCTCGCGGTGATGGTGATTCTCTTCATCCAGCACCTGACCGGTGTCATGCAGATTCTGCAGGCGCACGGCTTCCCGATGGGCCACACGGCCTTCGTGGCCCTCGCATGGTCGATCAACCACAACAGCTGGATGATCATGGCGCAGGCATTCGTGTTCCTGATTCCGGCCGTTGCCTCCGCGGTGGCCGGCTTCCGCATGCCGCTGACCGGTGCGAACGAAGCCATCGGACGCAAACACAAGGCATTCCGCCGCCGTGCCGTGGCCTCCGCCGTATGGAGCCTCGTGGCGATGATTGGTGTCACGCTGACCCTCACCGTCGGCGTCGCCGCAACCCAGCAGACCATCACCCTTTCGCCACCGGAGGCCTACTCACTCAAGGACGGCGTGGCCACCATCCCATTCAGCCAAGTTGAGGACGGCCATCTGCACCGCTTTGAATACAAGGCCAAGGACGGCACCGTCATGCGCTTCATCATCATCAAGAAGAACGGTGGTGCGTATGGCATCGGTCTGGACGCCTGCGAGAACTGTGGCGACGCCGGCTATTACGAAAAGGATGGCAAGATCATCTGCAAGAAGTGCGAGGTGGCCATCAACCTGGCGACCATCGGCTTCAAGGGTGGCTGCAACCCGATTCCGTTCCCGTACAAGACCGGCAACGGCAAGATCACCATTCAAACCACCGATCTGGACGCGCTGAGCGCCCACTTCCAGTGAGTGAAGGCAGGAGGCAAAAACCATGTTCTTTCTGCGTATGATCGCTCGATCGTTCACCCGCCAGCTGCGCCGGCGCCTGCTCATCGCGCTTACCGTATGTCTTTCGGCGACGGTGTCTGTGTCGATGCTGGGCGTCGTGTTCGACGTGGGCGACAAGCTCAACGCCGAGCTGTCCACCTACGGTTCGAACATCACCGTACAGCCCAAGGCGGATGCGGTCGTCTCCGACCTGTACAACACCGAGGCAGGCGGCGTGGCGTCCACCAGCGATCCGACCGCCTTTCTGAAGGAATCGGACGCGGCCAAGATCAAAACAATTTTCTGGGCGTTCAACATCACCAACTTCGCGCCGCAGCTCAACATTCACGCCACCGTAAACGGCATCAATGCGTCGATCGTCGGCACCTGGTTCAACAAGAACCTGAAGCTCTCCACCGGCGAGACCACCGTGGTGGGCGTCGAGGGCATGCGTTCGTGGTGGCAGCTTGACGGCAAGTGGCCCAAGGACGATTCCGACCAGGGCATTATCGGCAAGACGCTGGCCACCGAACTCGGCGTAACAACCGGCGACACCGTGACCCTCAACAAAACCACCGCCTCGGGCAAGAAGAACGAGCAGAAAATCACGCTCACCGGCGTCTACGATTCCGGTGACGAGGATAACGGCTCGCTATACATCGCATCCTCCATCGCTCAGGTGCTGGCCGATTTGCCCGATTCGGTGGACAAGATCGAGGTCAAGGCCCTGACCACGCCGGAGAACGACCTGGCCCGTAAAGCCGCGCAGAACCCGTCCGTGCTGAGCCAGGACGAGTGGGAGACCTGGTACTGCACCGCCTACCCAAGCTCAATCGCCTACCAAATTGAAGAGGTGATTCCGGGCGCTGTGGCCAAGCAGGTGCGTCAGGTGGCCGCTTTGCAGGGCAATGTGCTGCAAAAGACGCAGGCCGTGATGATTTTGATGACCGTGCTGAGTCTGATTGCCGCCACCGTGGCCGTGGCCAACCTGATGGTCGCCTCGATCGGCGAACGGTCCGGTGAGCTGGCGTTGCTCAAGGCGCTCGGTGCCACCGATGCCGCAGTGTCCCGCCTGATGATGGCTGAAACGGCGACGATTTCGTTGCTGGGCGCGATTGTGGGTGCGCTGCTTGGTTCGGGTGTGGCGCAGCTGATTGGGCAGGTGGTGTTCAGCTCCGGCATCACCATGCGGCCCATGGTGTTCGTGCTGGTGTTCGTGCTGCTGGCCGTCACCGTGCTGTTGGCATCCGCCTCTTCGATTCGTTCGATTCTGAACCTCAAGCCCGCGGAGGTGCTCCATGGCCGCTGAGTTTGCCCACATAACTGGGAAGGAGGAAACCGATGACTAACACCGGCATGTTCTTCAGGATGCTGTTCAGCGCCGTGTTCCGCCGTCGTTCGCGCGCGATGATGGCGGTAGTGGCGTCTCTGGTCGGCGCGGCCACACTGTTCTGCTTGGCGATGATTTGCATCGCCGTGCCGCAGCAGATGAATGAGGAGATGCGTGCGTATGGCGCAAATCTGATTGTCACGCCTACCGAATCCACTGGGGATAAGGCCGGCATAGATGAGTCGATGGTCCAGCACACCACTGAAATGGTCAAAGCCAAGGGTTCTGCGAAATACGCCACCTATCGCTACGAAAACGTGCGTGTGAACGCGTCTCCGTATGTGATGGCCGGTGTCGATGCGGCGCAGGTAAAGAACCTCAATCATCACTGGGTGGTCGACGGTAAGTGGCCGTCCTCCGGCAAGGTGCTGGTCGGCCGTGACATCGCCGATGCTATCGGTCTCAAGGTGGGCTCCGCCATCACTATCGGTTACCGTGCGTCCGATAATGCCAGCTCTACTGGTACTTCGGCCTCCTCTAACGAGGGGACCGGCTCGGCGAATGACGAGACCTCCTCAAGCAGCTCCCAAAACTCGTCCAACGACATGCAAGGCATGGATATGTCTGGCGACATGGCTGGTATGGATATGTCAGGCTCGTCATCCTCGGACCAGTCGTCCTCAAGCCAAACCTCTAATGGCCAATCAGGCCAATCCCCGTCCGATCAGCCAACTCAAGACGGCCGCGTCTCCAGCGACATCATGGATACCTCCGGCACCGAATTCCGTGTGGCCGGCATCGTGGACACCGGCGGCAGCGAGGATTCGATCATCTACGCCACCAACGCCGACGTCAACAAGCTCACCGGCGTGACGCGCGGCGTGGACGTTATTGAATATTCGGCCGGAACCAGCGACCTCGCAGGGCTGGTTTCCAGTATCAATGAGATGACTTCCATGCACGTCAAGGCGCAGCAGGTCACTAAGATCACCGCCTCTGACACCCGCATCATCACCATGTTGCAGACGCTGTTCTGGGTCGTCTCGCTCGTGGTGCTGGTGCTTACGCTCGTCGGCGTTGGCACCACAATCAGCTCGATCGTCTCGCAGCGACGCAACGAAATCGGCCTGCGTAAGGCCCTCGGTGCCAGCTCACGCGCAATCGGCATTGAGTTTTATGTCGAATCGGCGTTTTACGGCCTCATCGGTGGTCTGATTGGCACTGCAATCGGCTACGGCCTCGCCAGCTGGCTGTGCGTGGCGGTGTTCGAGCGCTCCATCGGATTCAACTGGTGGCTGGCGCTGATTTCCGTGGTGTTCAGCGCGTTGGTCGCCGTAGTCGCCTCCATCCCGCCCGTCCACCGCGCCACCCGTATTGACCCTGCCGTTGTGCTTCGCGAAGAATAAAGAAAGAGAATCGTCATGCTACTTGAACTCGACCACATCTCGAAGATCTACGGCGACCTGCACGCCGTAGACGACCTCAATCTGACCGTGCCGGAAGGCGAATGGCTGGCCATCGTCGGTTCCTCCGGTTCGGGCAAGACCACGCTGATGAACATGATTGGCTGCATGGACACGCCCTCCAAGGGTTCCGTGAAGCTCGAGGGCCGCAAGCTGGAGGATCTGAACGCCACGCAGCTGGCCGACGTGCGTAAGAACCTCATCGGCCTGGTATTCCAGAAGTTTTATCTGGTGCCGCACCTGACCGCTGTGGAAAACGTGATGGTGGCGCAGTACTACCATTCGGTGGTCGATGAGAAGCAGGCCATGGAAGCGCTGGAGAAAGTTGGTCTGAAGGATCGCGCCTACCACCTGCCCGGCCAGCTCTCCGGCGGCGAGCAGCAGCGCGTGTGCGTGGCTCGTGCGCTAATCAACGATCCGAAGCTAATTCTGGCCGACGAGCCCACCGGTAACCTTGACGAGAAGAACGAGAAGATCGTGCTCGACCTGTTCCGCAAGCTGCATGAACAGGGCACCACAATCATTGTGGTTACGCACGATGCGCTGGTCGCCAGCTGCGCGCAGCGCGAGATCATGCTCAACCACGGCGTGCTCGTCGGCGAGAAGTGGAATGACGAGGATGCGCGCAAGGTGTATGAGGCGGTCGGTGGAAAGCCCGCTTCCACGGGTGCGCAGGTGGAAGGCGCACAAAACGGCGAAACCGCCATCGGATTCGCCGACCCCACCAAGGCCGCAAAAACCGGCGGCGAAGAGTAGGGCCGTATATTGGCTTCCCCCGGGCACGAGGGGAGCCAGTGTGAGGTGCGAATAGGATATTGGATATGACTGAAAAGAACACGTTGAAGAAGTCCGCGACGCTGGCGGCGGCTGGACTGGTCGTGGCCGGTGCGCTGCTGGCCGGGTGTGGCGAATCCAAGGCCACGCCGATGGATGACGCGTATGCCGGTAATTCGGGCGAGACCCAGAAATCGCAGGAAGAGCAGTCGCAATCCCAGTCGGATAGCTCGAATGGTTCCGATTCCAGCTCGTCTCAGAACGACCCGTCCACCACCACATCCGACAAAAAGGACACCGGCAACTACAAGGACGGCGACTACTCCATCAACGGTCAGTATGGCCCGGTCGGCGAGGATTCCATCGATGTTCATCTGACCATCAAGGACGGCAACGTTGAGAACGTGGAAATCGTGGGTCACCCGTTCACCAAGATTTCCAAGGGCCACCAAGATGACTTCGCCAAAGCCATCAACGGCGTGGTGGACGGCAAGCCCCTGAAGGGCCTCAAGGTGGATAAGGTCGCCGGCGCCAGCTGGACTTCCGACGCCTTTAACAAAGCCCTCGAAGTCGCCCGCCAAGAGGCGTCCATTCAGTAGTAGGTAGACATCTGCAGATTTTTCAACCGCGGGAATGGGCATTCTCCGCTTCAAGGGGCTGATTTGGCCTTTCCGGAACCTCTACTTGCGCTTCGAGGGGCTGCTTGAGGGCGAGATCTCAACTATCAGACGCATATTGGTTACGTTATTCTGCCGTTTTTAGTGCCTGTCTACTTTGCCATCAGCCCCTTGAAGCGGAGATAGATGTTCTGAAAAGACCAAATCAGCCCCTCGAAGGTGAAGTGCACGTGTAGTCCGTTACTTCAGTAACGCCGGCCAGAGTAGATCAGACATACGGGCGGCCCAGGCGGTGTCGTCATCCATCGCTTTGCCTTCGATGGCCTCATACGCCACCAAAGACCCGATGATGGTGGATAACAGCAGTTTCTCGTCAACACTTTCGCGGAATACACCTTGCGTCACGCCCTGCTTCAAGAATGCGGCAACTCGACTCAGCCACGGCGTAATCACCTGATTGACAATGTGCTGGAAAAATTCGGCCTCGCTGGATAGCACAATGCCTACGCGCTTGACATCGATGTTGTTATTGCGCACCCAGTCCACCAGTCGTTGCAACAACTGAGTGAAATGCTCCCGCGTGGGGCTGGGTACTGGGCCGGCGTCCGGGTTGACCAGATACATGGCACTGATCTCGCGCAGCAGCTCGTCAGCATTATGGTAACGGCGGTAAATCGTGGTTTTGGCCACGCCGGAACGACGAGCCACCTCTTCGATGGTCACGCCGCTGATGCCGCGATCCACGGCGATCTGCAGCGTGGCCTGCATCAGCTTGCGATCCGTCGCCTCGCGGGTGCGCTCGCCTCGGAGCATCGTGTCCGTTGTCCTCTCCATCATCTCTTCTCTTCAACATGTGCTCCCGCTGGCGGGAGCTGGCCGGCGGAGCCGGACTGAGGGTGGTTCATGTCGTCGGCTCGGGCCATATTCCCTAGCTCAGTACCTTAGTGCTCTCGACCTGCGCCACATACCACTGGTTGAACTTCACCAGTGGCTTGCGCAGCAGCAGTCCCAACAGCAACAGCGGCGGTATGAACGCCAGCAGCAGTCCGGCAGCCCTCCAATAGTCCATGTCGTAGATGCCGGCAATAGCCGCGCGCATCATCGTCACTGCGTGGGTGAGTGGCAGGAACGGGCTGACTTTCGCGATGAAATCAGGCAGCATTTGCATCGGGTAGGCGGCGTTTGCGCCCGATATCTGCACGATGAGCATCAGCACGCCGATTGCCTTGCCCACATTGCCGAAGCTCGCCACCATGGTGTAGGCGAAGAACGAGAACACCAGCGAAGCCAGCCATCCTGTCAGCATGAACAGCAGCGGATGCACGGCCTGCACGTGCAGGAACAGCAAATCGCCGCCCAAGGACACAGTGGACTGCAGCAACGCAATCAGCGCGAACACCCCGTAATGGCCTAGGAATAGCTGATGTGGGCGCGGGTTGCCCAGTGATTCGCGGGTGCGCCGCGACACGGAGGTTTTGAGCGTGACCGCCATCAGTAGCGATCCGACCCACAGCGGAATCAGCGTATAGAACGGGGCCATTGAGGAGCCGAAATTCGCCACAGGGAACACGGCCTTGCGTTTGAGCTGCACTGGAGCGGCCAAGGTGCTGGCCAACGTTTCGGGGTCGTTGCCCAACACCTCCTTGACCATGCTCATGTCGCCGCTGTTCAGTGCCTCGCTCAGCTTGCCGTTGAACGACATCAGTTCGGAGCTTGCGGAGCGTAGTTTGTTGGCCACTTTGTCCAATGTGGCGTGGGCATCGGCAAGCATGCTGTCGGCATCGCTTGATGTGCTTCGCAGATCGCCGAGTGTGGTGTTCAACTTGGCCGCGCTGGTGTCCAGAACACTGGAAGCATCGGCAACCGTGGCCGACAAGGACTCGATTTGTGGCTGCACGTTACTGGCGTAATCCGCGGTGATGCTGGCAATGCTGTTTTGCGCCTGCTTGGCCAGGTCCTTGACCTGCGCCCGCTGGTTCTGCGCGTCTTGGTTGCCCTGGCGGATATCGCTGGCTGTCGTGTTCAGCGCCTGCTGCAACCTGGTCTGCCGTGTGATTGAGCGGTCCAATGCCTTAACGATGGACGAATCGTCGCCCAGTAGTCCGGCCAGCGTATTGCGGATTTCGGTATATTGCGCGGTCTGCTTGCCCACGGCTGTGGCCTGGTGTTCCAGCTCGTCGGCGGTCGTGGTGGCTCCGCTGTTCGCGTCGGCATAGAGCTTATCGATGGAATCGGACACCGCGCCGAAGCTGGAGGCGCTCGTGTCCAGCGCGTTGCTCATTGCCTCGGTGGTGGTGCTGAGTGCGCCGGCCACATCGCTGACGCCTTGTTTGGCGCCTTTGAGATCTGTGCTGCCTTGTTGCGCGGCGCTGGAAGCCTGCGTGATGAGCGCGTTCGCGGTGTCCAGCAGAGCGCCGGCGGAATCGGTGAGTGAGCCATAGGTGCCGAGGAGATCGGCGGTGCTCTCGAGCTGGGTGGCGAATCCGGCGATATTCGTATTGAAGGTGTTCAGTTGCTCTTTCGCTGCGGGCGTGGAGAGTTGGTCAGCCAGCGATGACGCAATCTCCAGCCCGGCCGAGGTGATGGTTTTGGCAAAGACGGTGTTGATTTCCGCCGCCACCTCGTCGGTGCCCTCGTTGAGTAGGTTCGGAGCCAGCGCGTTCTTCTTCTCGTTGCGGTAGTAGGTCAGCTCGGCGTGCTGCACATCGTCGGAGAAGAAGGTCATCATGTCTTTGCTGAACTGCTTCGGAATCACGATGGCCGCATAGTATTTACCGGATTTCGCGCCTTCGATGGCGTCGGACTTGGAGGTGATGGTCCAGTCGAGTTCGCTGTTGGCGCGCAGGGCGTTGACCACTTGGTCGCCCACGGTGACTTTAACCGGAATCAGATCGGATCGATAGCCCTCATCCACATTGGCTACGGCGAACTTCAGGTTCTTCATGTTAGAGAACGGATCCCAGCAAGCGGCCACATTGAACCAGGTGAACAGGCCGGGAATCATGACCAAGCCAATCACGATGATGATGGACACCACATTGCTGGTCAAGCGCTTGCTGTCGCCGGTAAAGAGCTTCCAGATTGTGCTCATCGTGCGTGCTTGCCTTCCTTGGTCGGCGGTGTTGCGGGAATGGTAAGGGTGTCTGCGCTGTGGTCGGGCCGTGCCTCGACGTTGGCCGGCGGCCGGTGACCGGTTTTATGCCTGTACAGCATGGTGCGAATCGATTCGTCGGAGAGGTTGCCGAGTTCGGTTTGGCGGCGGATGGAATCGCGCATATATTCCACGACCATCAGGAAGCCGACGATGATGAGCACCCATGCCAGCCACGTGCCCATCACCACGATCTTCTCGCTGGTGGTCAGCGAGAAGACGATGATGAGTGCTGCCGGCACCACGAATCCGGCAATCAACGCGCCCAGCAAGAGGCGTGGGTAGTGGTAGGCGAATTTGGCGGCGCGGCGCTCGATGGCGTGGCGGTATTCCTCGCGGTCGGCCAGTGCGGCGATAGCCTGGGTGACGCGGTATTCGTTGCTGGTGATGTGCACCGGCTCGCCGATAATCATGTCGCTTTCCTTGATTTCGCGGGCGAACAGACGGTTGAGATTCGCCAGCTTGGGGCGGGCGCCGAGGCCGAGCAGGAAGGCGAGCGTGGCGAAAATTAGCATTTTGCCGATGTAGCCAAACCAGTGACCGTCATAGAAACCGCCGATGGTCTCGCGCAAGGCGTCGATGGAATAGGTGAACGGCAGCAACGGGTAAAGCGTGCGGAAGAATCCCGGCATCATTTCGATCGGGTACAGGCCGGAGGCGCCGGGCACCTGCAGGATGACCAGCGCCACGCACACGCCTTTGCCTACGTGCATGAAGGTGGTGGAGAGGGCGAAAATCACTGACATGTACACCAGTGAAGTGATGACGCAGGTGAGCAGGAACACGGGCGCGCTCGCGCATTGAATGCCGATGATGAGGTCGCCGATGCCAGTGACAAGGCCCTGGGTTGCGGCCAGCGTGGCCAGCAGCAGGAAACGGCCAAGATAGCCCTGGGAGGGGGTGAGGTTATCGATGTCTTCATCGTCGGTCTCGAGCTTGGGAATCACTACAAGCACGAATGCGCCCACCCACAGAGACAGGGTGGTGAACAGCGGTGCCATGCCGGAACCATAAGCGGCGACCGGATAGATGGCCTTCTCGCTAATGACGGTGGGAGAGAGCATGAAGTCGGATATTGTGCTGGCGTCGAGTTTGCCGTCGGTGCCGATAAGCGCGTTTAGCGAACTGGAGATGCTCAGGGCCTTGATATCCGTGGCGAGTGTGCTGAGTTTGGCCTGCACGCCGGCCAGAGCCTGGTCGGTGCTGTTCAACGCGGTTGTGGTGGAGGAGACCGCTTTGTCGAGCTGGTCGAGGGTCTGCTCCGATTGATCGATGAGCGAGCTTTGCGAGGTGATGCCGTTGGACAGCGTACTGGCTGTGGAACTCAACGTGTTCAGGCCGGTGTTGAGTTGGGGAAGCGCGCCGGAAACCAGTGTACTGCGTGCGGTGTTGGTGGCATCCAGTGTGGTCTGGGTAGCGGTGTTGAGGCTGCTGGCCAGGCCTGCGGTATCGGTGTAGGCGTTACCGATGGTGGTGTTGAGACTGCTGAGATTATTCAGGGTTTCGGCGAGGTTGCTATTGCGGTTGTCCAGCTTGCTGATGGCGGATTTGAGCGGTTCCTGATTGGCGTTCGGCAGTTCCTTGAGCTGGGCGATGACATCGGCGTTGGCCTGATTGATGTCTGCGGCGGTATTGATCATGCCGCCTACCTGCTGGTTGGCGGAGTTCAGCATGCCGGTTACTGTGCCGATGCTCTGATTGGCTCGAGAGGAAGCCTGGCTCAGCAGGCTTGACCCTTGGTCGAGGGAGCCGGATGTGGCGGTGACGAAAGTATTCAGACTGGTCTGTGTGGTGCCGATGAGTTTGGACGCGCCGGCCAGTCCCTGTGCGGTGTCGATGCCGAGTTCTCGTGCGTCTTCCAGCGCTTGGCGGGCCGTCCGTGTTTGTTCGGGCGTGCCGGCGAGCTTGGTGTTGAGTTTGGCGATGGTGTCTCGCGTGTGCTGCACGTCACTGGAGGCTTCATTGAGTGCAGTGATCGTTTTGGCTTTGGTCTGGTCTTCGGCAGCGATGGTTCTGTCTCCGACCGTGTTGATGACTTCGGTAAGCACCTCGGACACGGTGGACACAAAAGTGGAGTTGACCGTGCGGTCCACGGTGGATGCGCCGACGTCGGTGACTTTGGGCGCGATGGCGCTGGCTTTCTCGTTGACGTAGTACTGGAGGGTGGGTTTGTCTTTGCCGCCGGTCACCACACCGGCAAGGTCATTGGAGAAATCCTTGGGAATCACGATGGCGGCATAGGCTTTGCCGGATTCGACCTGGCTCATTGCTTCGGCCTCGGTAACGAAGGTCCAGCCGAGCTGGTCGTTGTCTTTAAGCTGGTTGACGATTTGGCCGCCAAGATTTTGTTTGCCGATCAGGGCGTTGTCGATGCCGGTGTCGTTGTTGGCCACGGCGACGGTGATGCCGTTGGTGTTGCCGTATGGATCCCAGAAGCCGACGATATTGTACCAGGAATACAGCGGCGGAATGAACACCATGCCGAACATGATCACCCAAGCTGCCGGCACTGTGAACAGGCGCGCGAAGTCGCGCTTGAGAACTTTCAGGATGTTGCCCACTGATACCCCCGGAGCCTGCTGCTGGATTACTGCGTTTCTCGTAGCGATACGGTAAGCGTAGCGCTACGGTTTAAGTAGCGTAATACCGCCGGGGGAGATTGATGGGTGATTTCGTCCGAATATGCGACTGCCCGGCGGCTTATCGTGCGCCGTTGGGCAGTGTGTCTGGTTTTGGTGTTTGTGGGGCGTTGAAAAGAGTCGTTTTGGGCGGTATCCTCTCCCTGCCGGGAAAGCCCACCGCGTGGTTAACTTTTCACCGCGATGTGTTCGTCCCACCACGTAGTGACTGTTCCACGGCGAGGTGTCGCAAAATGGCTTTATTCAGCCAAAACCAAAATCCTGCTGACAACGTGGTGGGGTGTTCGCCGCGTGGTGGAGGTGGCTGTAAGGGTGTCAAACTGTTTTGATGCTCCTAAGTTTGGCAAACCCCCGATTGGGGTGATAGCGTGAGATGACGCTACGCGGAGGGAAATCATGCTCAGAAACGACGATGCGGCCGCAAGCCCCGGGAATGCGCGGGAGCGCCGCAGCGGCATGGATATGCCGGGCACACATGCGGATTCCGAGGATAGGACTGCCGCGGACAACATTATCCACGTTGCCGATGGTGCCAAGTCCGCCGTCGTGGCTGATTTGGTGGCCGACGAGTTGGACGTTGTCGGTCTGAATCCCGATGCCAAGCGTCTGCCGATTCTGGCGCGTATCTATGGTGTGCTGGTGCTGCTCGACGGTCTGGCCGTGCTGCCGTTGGTGGTGCTGACCTGCATCTACTCCGTGCGTGAGATTCTGAATGGCCGTGTGCACGTCGATGCGATGAGTCTGACCTTCATTCTTTCCGTGGTCTACGCGTTGGTACTGATCGTCAGTGCCGTATGCCTCATCGTGTTCGGTGTTCTGCTATTGCGTAATCACCGCCGTTATGCCGCGCGATGGACGTATGTGCTGATGCCTCTCACCTTGGCCGACGGCATGCTGTCTCTGGCGCTGACCGGCCTCGGGTTCAACCTGTTGCTGCCGATTATCCAGATGATCATCCTCATCGTGATTTCGGTGACTGCCGATCCCTCCCTGATAGAGGAGAGACGCTTGCAACGCGCGCTCAAGCGTATGGATGAGCGCGATGAGTACGAGTCCGCCGTTGCTGTCGGCATGCTCGGGCGTGACCAGTCCGGCAAAGGCTATATCGCACTGGACTTCTTCAATATCTTCTGGCTGTTCACCATCGCTTCAGTGGGCGGCTTGATTGTGGAGACGATATATCATTTTGCGCTCTATAACGGTGAGCTGCAGGACCGCGCGGGTCTGCTGTGGGGGCCGTTCTCGCCGATTTACGGCTGCGGTGCGGTTTTGGTCACCGTGTGTTTGAACCGCCTGTGGAAGGCGAATCCGTTTCTGATTTTCTGCGCGTCGGCGGTGATTGGCGGTGCGTTCGAATACTGCACGAGTTGGTTCATGGAAGTGGCATTCGGCATCACCGCATGGGACTACACCGGTCGCTGGCTGTCCATTGACGGGCGTACGTCGGGCCAGTTCATGTTCTTCTGGGGTCTGATTGGCGTGGTGTGGGTCCGCTGGCTGTTGCCTCGCCTGCTCGCGCTCATCAATCGGATCCCTTGGAAAGTGCGGTATTCGTTGACTGCGGTGTGTGCGGTGCTGATGGTGATCGACATCGCCTTCACCCTGATGGCCCTAGATTGCTGGTATGGGCGCATGGCCGGTCAGCCGCAGACTTCGCCGGTTGCGATGTGGTTCAGCGAGCGTTATAGCGATGCCTATATGGCCAATCGTTTCCAGACCATGCACCTCGATCCCTCCAAGGCCGGGCGAATGTGACGAATCTCTTATGCGAGAGGCGTAAGACAGCTCGTGCGTGGTGACCGGCCGGGCGATAGACTGGAGCATGTTGTGATAATTTGGGGTCTCTGACAGGGAGGCCGCCGGTCGCGCCACTGCCGGGGTCTTGGTCTCGGTTGCCGACGAACCGGTTGAGCGGGCAATCACATATTGCCCACCTGTAAGGAAAGGCAAGGCACATGGCCGAAGCTACGGCAAACATCGGTGTGATCGGACTGGCTGCGATGGGTTCCAACCTGGCGCGCAACCTGGCACACCACGGCAACACGGTGGCATTGTTCAACCGCCACTACTCCCGCACCGAAAAGCTGATGAATGAGCATGGCACCGAAGGCAACTTCGTGCCGGCCGAAACACTCAAGGAGTTCGCCGCATCCCTGAAGCGCCCGCGTACCGCGATTATCATGGTCAAGGCCGGTGCACCGACCGACGCGACTATCGAGCAGCTGGAAAAGGTGTTCGAACCGGGCGACATCATCGTCGACGGCGGCAACTCCTTCTTCAAGGACACCATCAAGCGTGAGAAGGAAGTGCGCGCCAAGGGCTTCCACTTCGTGGGCTGCGGCGTGTCCGGTGGCGAGGAGGGCGCGCTCAACGGCCCGTCCCTGATGCCCGGTGGCACTGCGGAATCCTGGAAGACCCTGGGCCCGATCCTCGAGTCCATCGCCGCCAAGGTGAACGGTGAGCCGTGCGTGACCCACATCGGCACCGATGGTGCCGGCCACTTCGTCAAGATGGTGCACAACGGCATCGAATACGCCGATATGCAGGTGATTGGCGAGGCTTACGACATTCTGCGCCGTGGACTCGGCATGGACGCCGAGGAGATCGGCGATGTGTTCGAGGAGTGGAACAAGGGCGACCTTGACTCCTACCTCATCGAGATCACCGCTGAGATTCTGCACCATAAGGACGCCGAGATCGGCAAGCCGTTCGTGGACGTGGTCGTGGATCACGCCGGCATGAAGGGCACCGGTACCTGGACTGTGCAGACCGGTCTGGAGTTCGGTTCTCCGGTGGCCGCAATCGGCGAGGCAGTGTTCGCTCGTGCGCTTTCCTCCCATGGCGAGCTGCGTGAGGACGCTCAGAAGGAAGGACTGGCCGGCCCGAACAAGACCATCGATTTGGCTGGCGAAGACAAGGCCGCGTTCATTGAGGACGTGCGCAAGGCGCTGTTCGCCTCCAAGGTGGTGGCCTACGCGCAGGGTCTGAACGAGATTCAGGATGGAGCCAAGGAATACGGCTGGGATATCAACCTGTCCGAGGTGGCCCGTATTTGGCGTGGCGGCTGCATTATTCGTGCCCAGTTCCTGCTCGACCGTATCACCGAGGCCTTCAAGGGCGATAACCCGCCGGCCTCCCTGCTGTTCGACCCGTACTTCGAGAAGATTATCGGCGAATCGCAGGATGCATGGCGTCGCGTGATCGTGCGCGCTGTGGAAGCCGGTATCCCGACCCCAGTGTTCTCCAGCTCCCTGGCCTACTACGATGGGCTGCGCTCCAAGCGTCTGCCCACCGCCCTGACCCAGTCCCAGCGCGACCTCTTCGGCGCCCACACCTACGGCCGCGTAGACAAGCCCGGCGTGTTTCACACTTTGTGGGCCGAAGAGGGCAAGCCGGAAATCGAAGCGTAGCTTCGGAATTTCCGGCTTAGGGGAGCCTGGTGGGCTCCCCGGCCCTCTTCGGAGCGAGGCGGCTATGCCGCCGAGCCAACACTGAGCCTCGCCGCAGGCAAGTCCCTAATTGCAGGGCTGGAGGCGAAGAGGGCAAGCCGGAAACCGAGGCGTGACGATATAGCTAGGCTCCCCTCAGAGAGGGGAGCCTAGCTACAGCTTTACAGCTTAGTGACGGTTTCTTCCGTGGAGAACCAGATGAATTCGTCCACTCCGTTGGCGTAGGACGACGGATAATTCGGATTATTCGGCTTCGAAAATACGTGTGCCAGCGAATCGACCTTACTGGCACCGGCAGCGAAGAACCACGTGCGGCGCGAACTCGCAATCATCGGAGCCGTCAAAGAAACACGCAACGGCGGCATCTTGGGGGAGTGATTCACACCCACAGCCAGCCGGTCGGTGACTTTAACCTCATCATGGCCGGGGAACAGCGAAGCGTAATGGCCATCTGGTCCCATACCCAGAATCATCAGGTCGATGGTCGGCTTCGGGCCAAGCTCACGGATGAGCTCGGCCTCGTAATCGCGTGCAGCGGCGTCAAGCAACGCGTCGTTGGCAGCGTCAGCGGCGGCACGAACGGCGTCGTCATCGCTTTCGGCATTGGCCATGGCGTCGGCAATCTCGTCGGTGGAACGCACGTCGGCTGCCATCTCATGAATATTCGACTCGGGCAGCTTGCCGTCGGCCACCAGTTTGTCCAGTAACAGTCGGCGGGCTTCCAGCGCATTGCGGTCGGTATCGTACGCCGGCACAAACCGTTCGTCACTCCACCAGAAATGCACGCGAGACCAGTCAATCGCCTCGGCCAGAGGATCATCCAGTACCAATCCCAGTGGTTGCGCGGCCGAGCCGCCGGACAGCGCCACATCCACGCGCGTGCGATGCGTACTATCCGGCAGCCTTTCAGCAAGCAGATCAAGCAATGCCAGCGCAAACCGCTGCGCGCCGGCCTGAATCATCAGATCCTTGTCTGGATAGACGACAAGTTTACGAGTTGCCATAAGTGTTCCTTCACGTAAAAAAGACCACCCTCAGTCAGCTCCCGTCAGCGGGAGCCAATATGCTCCTCCCGCTGACGGGAGGTGGTACGAAGTGCTGGAGGGTGGTCAAATGAATATGCTCATCAGTGACGAATCAGATCCCAGCCCTTATTGATGACATCGGCGTAAATCTCATCCGGATCGATGCGACGCAACTCTTCGGTGAGGCAGTCCTCAATCGTGCGTACGGGAACGGAAATCGTCTGCGGAGCCTGCCCCGGCATGGAAATCAGTGCCTGATCCTCATACGGGCGTTCCAGTGACACCACGCCGTCATCGCGAGTCAGGTACACGCCGGTCACAGCCTCGGCATCGGGTACGAATTCGGTTTCGACTGGTACTCCGAGCTTGAGGTGAAGCCATGCGCACAGCAGTTCCATCGGCAGGAAGTCGGCCTTGCCGGTCACCTTGGCAGCAGTGATGGGCAGGTGCGGCGGCTGATCCAGCATGGAGGCGAGCATCGCGCGCCATACGGTCAATCGGGTCCAGGAAAGATCGATGTCTTCTGGAGTCCAGTTGCGGCGCAGGCGTTCGATCGTTGCCTCGGGATTGTTGGAGTTCAGGGCGTCGGTGATACGGCTGCGGGCCATCGCACCCAACAGATCCTTGGAAGGATTCGACGGTGGCGTGGTCGGCCACCAAGCCACTACTGGTACATCCGGCACCAGCAGAGGAATGACCAGAGTATCCGGGTGATTGATCAGGCCGTTGCGCGGGCGCAGAATAATAATCTCGCCGGCACCGGCATCCGCGCCGAAGCGCACCTGGGCGTTCAGATTGGAGTCATTCGGGTCGGCCGAGCCGTCCGTCAGGTCGACTGCCGGATTATCGCGGTTGGCGCTGACCTCGGCGGCGACTTCACTGGCATTCGTCTCGTCGTTGGATTCGCTGCTGTGTGCGGTATCGGGCACAACGGCGATCACGCGGCAAGGATGCTCGCGGCTGGCTGAATTGGCCACCTCAAGCGCGTGCTCCAGGTTGGTGTCGTCGGTGGCGATCAGCAGCGTCAATACACGGCCGGTCGCCGATTCGCCGCGCTCCTCGTGCAGTTGCTCGATTTTGTGCGCAATCTCGCGGGTGCGAGTGTTCGGCATATCGATGATCATGGCATCCTCCAGTGGCGGCCGTCGCGTTCCAGCATCTCATCGGCCTGTGCCGGTCCCCACGTACCAGCGCGGTAGGCCTGCGGCTGGCCGAGCGTGGCCCAGAATTGTTCAATCGGATCGAGGATTTCCCAGCTCAGGTTCACCTCTTCGGTGGTCGGGAACAGAGGCGGATCGCCGAGCAGCACGTCCAGAATCAGTCGCTCATAGGCTTCCGGCGAGTTTTCGGTGAAGGAGCGGCCATAGCTGAAGTCCATGTTCACGTCACGGACCTCCATGGTGGAGCCGCCCGGCACCTTGGCGCCGAAGCGCATGGTGACGCCTTCATCGGGCTGCACGCGAATCACGATGGCGTTCTTGCCGAGTTCGCGCACGGCGGTCTGCTCGAACGGCAGGTGCGGGGCGCGCTTGAACACCACAGCGATTTCGGTCACGCGCTTGCCCAGGCGCTTGCCGCAGCGCAGGTAGAACGGCACGCCGGCCCAACGGCGGGTGTCGATGTCAAGGCGGATGGCCGCATAGGTTTCGGTGGTGCTGGAGGGGTCGATGCCCTTCTCCTCGAGGTATCCGACCACTTCGTGCGAACCTTGCCATCCCTTGGCGTACTGGCCGCGTGCGGTATTGGCGGCAAGATCCTTGGGCAGACGTACAGCGGAGAGCACCTTGGTTTTCTCGGCGGTCAGATCCTTGGCGGTGAAGCTCACCGGCTCTTCCATGGCGGTAAGGGCCATGAGCTGAAGCAGATGGTTCTGGATCACGTCTCGTGCGGCGCCGATGCCGTCGTAGTAGCCGGCGCGGCCGCCGATGCCGATGTCTTCGGCCATCGTGATCTGCACGTGATCCACATAATTGGCGTTCCAGATCGGCTCGTACATGGCGTTGGCAAAGCGCAGAGCCAGCAGGTTCTGCACGGTTTCCTTGCCGAGGTAGTGATCGATGCGGAACACGGAGTTCGGGTCGAATACTTCGGAGACCACGCTGTCGAGTTCCTTGGCGCTGGCCAAGTCATGACCGAACGGCTTCTCGATAATCACGCGGCGCCATGCACCTTCGGACGAACGAGACAGGCCGGATGCGGCCAGCTGCTTGGCCACTTGCGGGAATGCGCGCGGCGGCACCGACATGTAAAAGGCATGATTGCCGCGCGTACCGCGGTCGCGATCAAGCTCCTGCACAGTGGCGCTGAGACGCTCAAAAGCCTCGGGGTCGTCGAACGTGCCCTGCACAAAACGGATGCCGGCGGCCAGATTGCGCCAGGTCGATTCTTTGAACGGGGTGCGGCAATGTGCCTGAACCGCGGTCTTGACGAATTCGATGAACCGTTCCTGGGTCCAATCGCGGCGTGCAAAACCGGTCAGGCCGAAGCTCGGCGGCAATAGGCCACGGTTTGCCAAGTCATAAACGGCCGGCAATAGTTTCTTTTGTGCCAAATCACCCGTGACACCGAAAATAACGAGGCTGCACGGGCCGGCGATGCGGGGCAATCGGAGGTCGCGCGAGTCGCGCAGGGGATTGCTCCAGTTGGGGGATTCACTCATGATTATTAAGGGTAGTCGCCGGAGGCTATCTATCGCTAGAGGCGATATACGATGTGGGCTGCGATTTATCGCACATTTGTGAAGTGCGGGCGGGGTAGGAGCGGGGTGAAGGCGGGAGTCCAAGCGATGGCACGGTTCGAGATGTGCGCGTGAACGCCGTGCAGGCATATCAGCGTGCTGCCAGCATTTTTCCAGTGTTCGTGCGAGTGTTCCAAAGATTGGAATCAGGGCTTTTCCATGTCAGCCCATTGGGAGAAAATGCATATGAATTAGTAACACAGTGTCAACTTTAGATGTGAAGTAATTATTATCATGCCTCGATCAGTGTCTTCGTCGTCGTATCCTCATGAGTATTCGAGGCATGCCTCCCACGCTGCAAAGCCGCATCGCCCACATCCACAACCGTGTAAGCCTCGCCAGCTGCGCCTTGATTGGCAGGCCCCGCTGCGCTTCTTCCAGAATCTGAGTGAGCGGTTGCCGCAACGTCATCACGGCAAGGTCAAGATACTTAAAGGTTCCGTATACACACGGCGTCGCATTGTGGTGGGCTGCTTGGGCGTGCTGCTGTTGGTCGAATTGTTCCAGCTGTTCTGGCCGTCCGACAAATTCTTCCCGCTCGCCACACTTGACGGTCATGCCGTGGGTGGGCAGAGTTCGCAGCAGGCTGCTGAGACGCTTAACGCCGCAACATTGAAACGCGCAGTAAAGCTGACCGATAAAACCACAGGCACTACGGTGTCGCTTACTGCCAAGCAGGCCGGCATCACGGTGGATTACACGGACCGGGCCAAGGCGGCGGCCAAGCATTCCGTGGTCAAGCGCATTGTTCCGTTCTCCTGGCTGTTCGTGCACAGCACCACATCCGATTCCCTGCCCGATGCGCTGGGAACGTCCGACAAGCAGGCGCATGAGGATATGCGCAATGCTTCGGTGCAAGGAACAAAGGGCGAGCTCAAGATAGTCAGCGCGGCACCCGGCTACACCTTTACTCCTGCGGATATTCGTTCTGCCGCTGGATCGAGTTTTTCCAGCAGCGCTACCGGCGACTTGGCCGCGGCAACCATCGAGATGGGCATCGTGAGCCCCACAGTCTCTGACGACACCGCCAAGCAACTGCTTGACACTTTGAATAAGGCGCTGAGCAAGGATGTCACGTTCACCTATGAAGACGGCACATGGACAGTGCCGGCCAAGAAAATCATCAATACTGTCAGTACGACAGTGAATGCGCAAGACAACACCAAGCTGGACGTTACCATCAGCGAATCCAAATTAATGCGGCAGCTCAAATCCAAAGGAATCGCTCTCAAGGTGGCAAAGAAAGCCGCTGACGCCGGTGTCACACCTGCGACGATTGCGGTGAAAGGAAGCGCCTATCAAGTCATAGACGCGAGTGCCACGGCGGCATCGCTGTCAGGCATGCTGGCCAGCGGGCAGAATGCGTCGGTTGCCATTTCAACCAAGGACTTCAGCAACGTTGAGTTGTATGAAGGTCTGCCCGCCAGCGGCACCATTGAGGAAAAGCTCCAGCAATTGTTCGGCGATGCCGATTATGAGGTCGCCGTCTACGACCTGAAAACCGGCAAATCCAAGATCCAGATTGACGCGGATACCGCGATGACCTCTGCCAGCACGTACAAGCTGTTCATCGCTTATTCGATGATCCATGCTGTGGAAACCGGCCAAGTCACGTGGGATAGCGCGCTCAATGGCATGACGCTGAGTTCCTGCATGGCCACAATGATCATTAATTCCGACAACAGCTGCCCGGAAGCGTGGCTGGCCCGTTACGGCTTCAGTACTGTCACCCAACAGGCGCATGATATCGGAGCCGCCAACACCAACTTCGTGCCGTACGGCATGACCACCACCGCCAACGATTTGGCCACAGTGCTCAAGGGCTTCTACAGCAACTCGATTGCCTCTCCGGATTCCACGGACCAGCTGTTCTCACTGATGGAAACGCAGGTGTACCGCGAAGGTATTCCTGCGGGCATAGGCTCGGACGGCGTGGTGCAGGACAAGGTCGGCTTCATGGACGGTTTGCTACACGATGCCGCAATCGTGCGCTCCGATAAAGGCGACTACGCGATGGTCATTATGACCGACGGCTCGAGTTGGAACAAAATCGCCCAAGCCAGTCTGCTGATTTACGAGTCTTTGTGAGTTCTGAAGGCCTGCGGCTGCTGGTTTTCGCAACGCCGTAGTTGAAATATCCCAAGACGGTGTGTAGTTTAGTAGAGTTGCCCCTCTAGCTCAACGGTTAGAGCAGCGTCCTTTTAAGTCGTGGGTTGTGGGTTCGAATCCCACGGGGGGCACGAGTAAATCCTTGGAATCGCAATGGTTCCAAGGATTTTTGGTTCGACCAGCCCAGCTCCTAGAGTGGTACTCCATGTCATGCACCACGATTCTTGTCGGCAAAAACGCCAGCTACGACGGTTCCACCATCATCGCCCGCGACGACGATTCAGGCTCCGGCCGTTACGATCCCAAGCGTTTCGTTGCCGTCGCCCCTGAAGACCAGCCGCGCCACTACCGCAGTGTGCTCAGTCACGTCGAAATCGACCTGCCGGACAATCCCTGCCGTTACACCATCGCTCCCAATGTGCTGAACAATCGTGGTGTGCTGGCCGAGGCCGGTGCCAATGAACACAATGTGGCAATGAGCGCCACCGAAACCATCGCCGTCAACGAGCGCGTGCTTGGAGCGGACCCGATGGTCGAGCTCAAGCCGGCCGTTAGCGAGCCCAACAGCCCCGATTATCAAGCCGAACAGCCGGGCGGCATCGGCGAAGAGGACATCATCACCCTCGTGCTGCCATATGTCGCCACCGCTCGTGAAGGCGTCGTTCGGTTGGGCGAGCTGCTTGAAACTTATGGCACCTACGAATCGAACGGCGTAATCATTTCTGACGTAGACGAGATTTGGTACGTCGAAACTATCGGCGGCCACCATTGGATCGCCCGCCGCGTGCCCGATGATTGCTACGCCACCATCCCCAACCAGCTCGGTATCGATGATTTCGACCTCGCGGATGCATTCGGCGAACGGCGTGAATACATGTGCAGCGCCGACCTGCGTGAGTTCATGGCGGTGCATCACCTCGACCGCACGATGGGTGCGACGTCGGGCCGTTTCAACCCGCGTAAGGCCTTCGGCGCCGCCACTGCCAAAGACCATATTTACAACACGCCTCGCGCTTGGTACATGCAGCGTCATCTCAACCCGAGCGAGGACTGGGATTCGCCGTCCGCCCGCTATACGCCTGAATCTGATGACATTCCGTGGTGTCGCGTACCGGAAGACAATGTGAGCCTTGAGGACGTCGATTTCCTGCTGTCCTCACACTTCGAAGGCACGCCATACGACCCGTATGGTACGACCGGTACGCCGGAATCGCGCCACCGTTACCGTCCGATTGGTGTGAACCGCACCGGCCATATGGTGGCGATTCAGATTCGTCCGTATGTGTCGGCTGCCAATCGCACGGTGATGTGGGTGTCGTTCGGTTCCGGCCCGTTCACTGCTGCTGCGCCGTTCTACGCAAACGTCAACGATACGCCTGCCTACCTGCGTGACACCACGCCCGAAGTCTCCACTGGCAACCTGTATTGGACGAACCGCCTGATCGCCGTTGTGGCCGACGCGCACTGGTATGAGACGAACCGGTTCATCGAGGGCTATGCCGAGGGTGTGCGCGCGTTCGGTCACCAGCTTGTCGAACGTACGGATGCTTCGTTGGCCGCTGGCGGTGAGGTCGCGCACGATGTGCCGACCGTGTTGGAGCAGGCCAACGACGACATGGCCGACTACCTGCGCGAACGCACGACCAAGCTGCTGAATGACGTGCTGTACACCTCCAGCAACTTGATGCACAACAGTTTCGCAATGTCCGACCGCTGGGCCGAGTAGCAAAACACCGGTTGGTAATAGTTATGCCCCCTGCTTGGTGTGTCAGCGGGGGGCAAACCTTGGCCTAGTTGAAGCCGACGATCCGCTCGGCGATGAGATAGCCGTTGCGCACGATCCAACGGCCGGGTTTGCCGGGCAAATTGAGCGCGCGGGACATCAGTTTGGCGCGCACATCCTTGCCGATGGCCGGTGAATAGGCGTCAATCGCGTCCCACAGCTCGGTTTTCTTAACATAATTGGCCGGATCGCGCGAAAGGATCAGGAACGCCGAGGTCACGCATGACTCGATTGCCAGGAAGTGAATCATGTACCGGTACAGGCCTTCCGGCACTGTGCCGCGTTCGGGCGTGGCCTCGGTCATCAACCGGTTGACGAGCCGCAGCTGGTCCACGCGGCGAATCATCACGTCGGTCTGCACGCTCTGGCCCTCACGCCCGATGAAGTAGTGATAGAACGGCACATCGAGATACTGGATGCGCTTCACCCACGGGAACGGCTGGTACGAGTAATAGAAATCGACGTAGAACGTGTGCTCGGGCAACTGCAGCCCGGAATCGCGCACCACCTGCGTGCGGAAAGTGAGCGCATGCATGATGATGTACTGAGCCAGGCCGAACTTGCCCAGATCATCCCAGCCGAGCACGCGGCCGGTCTCCATCACATGACGGAAGTTCACCACGATCTTGTGGCGCTTGGTCACTTTGTCATACACATAGTTGGTCACCAGCATGTCGATCGGCTCGCTGGCCTCACGTTGCGCGCGCAACGTGGCCAGAACCGTGTCGATGGCCTGCGGGTCGACCCAATCGTCCGCATCCACCACCTTGACATACATGCCTGTCGCCGCCGCGATACCGGTGTTCACCGCGCCGCCGTGACCCTTGTTCTCCTGATGAATCGCCCGCACGACGCCTGGATTGGTGCGTTCCAGCTTACGCGCGTACTCCAGCGTGCCGTCTTTCGAACCGTCGTCCACAATCAGCACTTCGAGGTCGCGGGTGTCGCTCGCCGAAAGCAGCGAGTTCACGCAACGGTCGAGATAGGACTCCATATTGTATGCGGGGATTACAAAGGTGAGCGTCTTTGCCGTGTTGGTCATGAAAGCCTTACGTCCTCACATATTTAGTCGTTCTGTTCAGTTTCCTGTTCAAACCGTAGCACTTCGGCTTCCGGCTCGGCAGAGTGTTGCGCAACCTGCTTCCCTGAACTCACATTCTGCAACCCTGAATCTTCCCTGAGCGTGTGGTCGAGGTCCGTCTGCTTTAAGGGCGATGATGCCTCGCCGTCCGGGACCGGTGTTTCGGCATCGATCCCGCGTTTGGCCCGGCGCTCGGCCTCCTTCCGGGCCTTGACGCCTTCAAACAACAGCTGCGGCTTGGAATCGAGCCGGCTCAGGCCATGCCATGCCAGGTCCACGATGTACGCGGCCAGCTGCTCCTTGCTCACCTTGGGCCGGTCGGCCCAGTACTGGCCGGTGAACACGGTCATGCCCACCAGCATCTGTGCGTAGTATGGCACGCCCTTAACGGAGAGCTTCTGCCGTTTGAATGTTTCGGAAAGAATATCTTCAACGCGCACGGCGATATCGCCCAACAGCGAGCTGAACGAGCCGGACGGATCGGTGCTGGGCGAGTCGCGTACCAGCACCTGGAATCCTTCGGCGTTCTCTTCGATATAGGTGAGCAATGCCAGTGCCGTACGTTCCACAATCTGGCGCGGATTTACGGTCGGGTCATCCAATGCGGCTTCCAGCACACTGGTCAGCGCTCGCATCTCACGATCCACGATTACGGCGTACAGGCCTTCCTTGCCGCCGAAGTGCTCGTACACAATCGGTTTGGACACCTTGGCGTGTGCCGCAATCTCCTCGACGCTCACTGCCTCGAAGCCTTTGGCGGCAAATAATGCCCGCCCGATTTCAATCAGCTGTTCGCGCCGCTGCAGCGATGTCATGCGTGAAGAATGTGCCATAAAACTCCAGCTTAGTCGGCGGCTGGAATCGGCGGGGATTCCGTCTGCGGGCTAGACTTGGCAGATATGGATATGAATACTGTGCTCGCCATTGCTGGCGTGATTGTGGTGGCGATTGTCGTAATCGCCCTGAGTGTGTGGCTGGGCAAGTCCCGCAAGCGCGATTTGGATCGTGCGATGGGCAAGACTGCTCCCGATGATAAGCGCACCCGCGATGCCAAGGCCGCTGCCGATGCGCGACTGACAGCGGAAGCTGAGGCTGCCAAAGAGAGCGAGAAAGCCGGAGGTGCTGCGGCCGGTACCGCTGCGACGGGCAAGTCCGCTGCGGACGCCGAATCCGTTAGCCCTGCTGCCAAGCCGGCTGCGGCCGAGTCCACACCCGAACCCGCCAAGACGGAAACTCCGGAATCAGTCGGCTCCCGCCTGACCCGGCTCAAGGCCAAGCTCGCCAAATCCGGCAATCCCTTTGGCAAAGCGCTGTTCGACATTTTGGCCAAGGACAACCTGTCTGAGTCTGATTGGGAGGATGTCGAAGACACACTGCTGCTGGCGGACGTCGGCGCCGAGGCCTCCGCGCAACTGGTCGACGATCTGAAAACCGATGCCCGCATCACGGGTAAGGCCGACCCCGCCGAGGTGCGAGCCACGTTGAAGGACAAGTTGCTTGACCTGGTTGGCCGTGACACGGATCGTCGCCTCAATGTTGAGAAGCCGGGTGCCAACAAGCCCGGTGTCATCATCATGGTCGGTGTTAATGGCACTGGTAAAACCACCACGGCTGGCAAGTTGGCACGACTGTTCGTATCTGAAGACAAGCAGGTTATCATGGGCGCCGCCGACACCTTCCGTGCCGCTGCCGCCGATCAGCTTGAGACATGGGGCGCGCGCGTCAACGTACCGGTAGTCCGCGCCGACAAGGACGGCGCCGATCCGGCGTCCGTCGCATTCGAGGCCAGTGCCAAGGCCAAGGAAGCGAACGCGGACGTGCTCATCATCGACACTGCAGGTCGACTGCAGAACAAGTCGAACCTGATGGACGAGCTCGGCAAAATCCGTCGCGTCACTGAGAAGAACCTGCCGGTGGACGAGGTGCTGCTTGTGCTTGATGCCACCACCGGTCAGAACGGTATGGCCCAGGCCAAGGTGTTCGCTGAAGCCATCGGTATCACCGGTGTGGTGCTTTCCAAGCTTGACGGTTCCGCCAAGGGCGGCATTGTGATCAGCGTGCAGAAGGAGCTCGGCGTGCCGGTCAAGCTTGTGGGTCTTGGCGAGGGCCCGGACGATCTGGCGCCGTTCGATCCCGAAGGCTTCGTAGACGGCATTCTCGCGTAAGCCAACGTCCACGTTGTGGGCGTGGGAAACGCCCGCAACGCGCCAAACCCAGCCCCGAATCATATTCGAAACATGATTCGGGGCTTTCCCGTATACGTTGGAATCATGCCGGAATCAGCCCACCCGACATCAACCTAACTGTCAGGTGCGCTTAACAATCGCGTAACTTGTCGTAACGAAACCAAAACGCGACCGGCTTTAACTGACAAACTGTTAGCCCCCACAAGGGGGACGGCATTGTAGAGACAAAGTCGACGCCGGCTGCGCAAAGCCCCCGGTGCCCTGAACGAAAGAGAGGGAGGTAGACATGGGAGCGATTGATTCCGGCAACACCGCATGGATCCTGACATCCGCGTCCTTGGTTTTCCTCATGACGCCTGGTGTGGCGTTCTTCTACGGCGGTATGGTTCGTGCTAAGGCCGTCCTGAACATGCTGATGCTTGAGGCGGCTGCCTTGTCAGTCACCATGATTATCTGGACTCTGTGGGGTTGGTCGATTGCTTACGCCGGTTCCGACATCGGCGGCATCTTCGGCGATCCGGCCAGCGGCTTCCTGCTGAAGGACTCCATGGTGGCTCAGGATGGCGTGTTTACCGCCACCGGTCTGAACGGCAACAACTACCCGGTTTCCGTGGACGTTGCCTTCCAGGTCGCTTTCGCGATGATTACCGTCGGCCTGATCTGCGGCGCCATCGCCGAGCGTGTGAAGTACAGCACCTGGATGATCTTCGTGGCGCTGTGGGTCACTTTCGACTACGCTCCGATGGCCCACATGGTCTGGAACGGCGGTCTGCTGTCTGCTGACGGCGCCATCTCTAAGGCCATCGGCGCCGCCGCCCACGATTTCGCAGGTGGTACGGTCGTCCACATCAACGCCGCAGTTGCCGCCCTGATTATCGTGCTCATCATCGGCAAGCGTAAGGGCTTCGGCACTCAACCGTTCCGTCCGCACAACGTGCCGTTCGTGATGCTCGGTGCCTTCCTGCTGTGGTTCGGCTGGTTCGGCTTCAACGCCGGTTCCGCCTTCGCCGCCAACGGCACGGCTGGTTACGCTTGGGTTTCCACTTCCGCTGCTACCGCCGCCGCAATGCTTTCGTGGGGCTTCACCGAGAAGATTCGCTCCGGTCACTACACCGCTATGGGTGCCGCCTCGGGTATGGTCGCCGGTCTGGTTGCCATCACCCCGGCCGCCGATGTGGTTTCCCCGCTGTGGGCCATCGTGATGGGCGCCATCGCTGGTGTTCTGACCTGCCTGGCCTGCGGTCTCAAGTTCAAGTTCGGTTACGATGACTCCCTCGACGTCGTCGGCGTGCATGGCGTTGGTGGTTTCACCGGCACTATCCTCATCGGCTTCTTCGGTGAAGGCACTGGTCTGCTGGCTGGTGGCGACTGGAAGCAGCTCGTCGTTCAGCTGGTCATCGCTCTCGTCGCCATCCTCTACTCCGCAGTGATCACCGCGATCATCGCCTTCGCTCTGGAGAAGACCATCGGCTGGCGCGTCACCGAAGCCCAGGAAGTCGGCGGCATCGACCTTGCCGACCAGGGTGAACGTGCTTACGATTTTGCTGGTACTGCCAGCTCCGTTCTCAAGGAGGTGAAGTGAAATGAAGCTGATCACCGCTATCATTCAGCCTCATAAGCTCGATGACGTCAAGGAGGCCCTCGCGGCCGCCGGTGTGCACGGTCTGACCGTGTCCGAGGCTAACGGCTACGGCCGTCAGCGCGGTCACACTGAGGTCTACCGTGGCGCCGAATACACCGTGGATTTGATTCCGAAGATTCGCATTGAGGTGCTGGCCGATGACGCCGACGCCGAGACGCTGGTCGGTGTGATCGTTAAGTCCGCTGGCTCCGGCACCATCGGAGACGGCAAGGTGTGGGTCGCTCCGCTTGACTCCGTGACCCGCGTGCGTACCGGCGAGACCGGTTCCGCCGCAATCTGATAGGCGTCCGTTCCCCTGAGAGAGGTTCGGGCTATCAAATAGACAGATCCCCGCACGCTGCCGTATGGCCGTGCGGGGATTTTTGTGGTGGTTGGGGTACTTGGACTTCAAGGGGCTGATTCATCCCGTTCCGGAGGTCTACTTCCGTTTCAAGGGGCTGTTGGTGAAGTATCCGCGCTCTGAAAATGGCGGAATGACGTAGAGCTCGATCTCCGAATAAGCTGTATACGAATTGGTGGCAGCCCCTTGAAGCGGAGATAGACCTCCGGGAAACGACAAATCAGCCCCTTGAAACGCGAAATGACATAATCATCGATGAAAGATGGAGCGATGGCGTCAGCAGTAGATGGCTTGAAGCAACGATTCATGGATATGAGCCAGCCGGATGACGCTGGCATCTACCGGAATGGTTCAGCCAAGCGTAAGGCCCGCACGGAATTGGCCATGCAGTGCCTCACCGAGTTATGGCAAGAAGCCTGCAAAGGTGTTTCATTCAGCGTGCCCGATTCCGGTATCGGCTTCGCTTCGGTCGGTTCCCTCGCCCGAGGGCAGCTCGGCCCCAGCTCGGACCTTGACCTGGTCATCATCTATGAGCCCCGCGCCCTCAACGACCAGCAACTCAATGAACTGGCCAATAAACTTTGGTACCCCCTGTGGGATAGCGGCTTGGACCTCGACCATTCGATTCGCACCCGCGCCCAGTGCGAGGAGGTCACTGATCATGACCTGCCCGCCGCCATGGGGTGGCTTGATGTCAAACCTATCGCCGGAGATACGGAACTGATACAGACCACTGCCACCTCCATCTTGGAACGATGGCGCAAGGCCGCGCGCAAGAGGCTGCCCGAGCTGCTCGACTCGGCTAAATCTCGACTGGACGAGTTCGGCCGTCTTCAATACATCAATCAGCCCGATATCAAAGAGGCCCGCGGAGGCTTGCGTGATTCGGTGCTGGTCTCCGCGCTTGCCGCTTCATGGCTGGCCGACCGCCCGCATGGCATCTACGATGAGGCCGTTGAACGCTTGCTTGACGTTCGCGATTGCATTCATCTGGCGGCCGGGAAAGACACCAATCTGCTGCTTACGCCGTATCAGGCCAAGGTGGCTGCCATGTTGGGTCTTGCCGATCCGACGTGGCCGGAGAACGAGCGTGCCGCCTATTCCATTGACGATCTGCAGACGCTGCTCGCCCGCATAGGCCGGCGCATTTCCTTTTCGCTGGATTCCACCGCTTCGCGTGCCGAACATTCGCTCACCCATGAAAAGCCGCGATTCGCGTTCTTCCAGATGTTTTCGCAGCGCGCAGGCGGCAGACGCGAGGCTCCGCAATTCGATGTGGTGGCTCCCGGTGTGGCCAAACATGAGGGCGAACTGGTGTTGGCCCCCGGCGTCGATCCTGCCAAGAATCCGACATTGGCGCTGCGCGCGGCTGTGGCGTCCGGAGAATTTGGGCTGCCCATCAACCCGTCCACACTCGTCAACCTCAAAAACTGTCCGATTCATGACAACCAATGGGATGATGAGTCGCGCGAACTGTTCGTCCGGCTGCTGGCCTGTGGGCCTGAGTTGTTGGATGTGTGGGAGAGCATTGACTTTGTGGATATTCCCGGCCGGTGGATGCCCGAATGGCTCGGCATCCGCAATCGTCCGTCCGCTTCGGCCGCCCACCGGTACACCATCGACCGGCATATGGTGGAGGTCGCGTCGCGGCTGACCCGCGAGACGCCGTCCGGCAGCCGATATGACGACGACCATTTCAAGGCATTGCTTCTGGCGGGCATCACCCACGATATCGGCAAGCGAGCATTCGTGCGCGATCATGCCGCCGAAGGAGCTCGCCATGTACCGGTGATTCTCAAACGTATGGGGTATGCGTCGGAGATTATCGATTGGGTCACCGTGCTGGTACGTGAGCATCTGACACTATCCGAATATGCCACAGGCAAGGATCCCAACGACCCGGCCGTGGCTGAGGAACTGGCCGACCGTCTGCACCATAACAAGCTCTTGCTTGATATGCTGTTCGATCTGACCCGTGCTGATGGCTCGTCGTTGGGTGCCACCGCCGGCGAGAGCATCACCAAACAATACGGCTGGTCCAAGTGGCGTGAACAGATTGTGCATGGCATGTACGCAGCCGTGCGCGCCGTGATGTAGCAATCCAAGTCCCCTCTGACGAGGGGACTCCCGGCGCAGCCGGGTGGGGGAGAGAAGTGCGGCCGTGATTGTTGTGAACTACTTCATCCAGACGTCCGACCGCACGCGCAGTCCGTTGAACAGGCCTCGTCCGCCCATCAGCACCACGTTGAACGCTGCCCAGAGCATCGCGGTCCGTGACAGATCGTTAGGCATTATCGGTGTCACGATACTGGCCAACACCAGTATCAGGGCAATATAGACCACAGCAGTCAATGTGCAGGTGCCGGCCAGATAGCGGTAATCGCGCGCACCAATCAGAATGCCGTCAATCGCCATCATCCAACCTTGTAAGGGGAAGAACACGCCCATAGTCACCATGCCAACGGCAATCAGTATCTGAACATGCGGCGTGGGGGAGAACAGGTGTCCGGCAAATAGTCCGACTATTGCAAAGACCACACCGATGATTGCGCCGGTCACCAGTCCTGCACGCCCGGTTGCTCGGGTCAATTGACGGGCTCGGCTTACACTGCCCGCACCCAATGCGGTGGCCACAAGCGTTTGCCCGGCAATACCCACTGAATCCAGCATGTTCATCGCGAAATTCCAAGAGGAGTTCACCGCTTGAAAACCAGCGAGCACAGAGGTACCCATGCGCGCCGCGCAGGCGACGGTAGCCACCATCGCCGCGCGAATCGCCAGCGTGCGGATGAACAATGGTAGTCCGTCGCCGCCTGCTGCAGCGATGCCGGCAATCCGCGGTCTGAGGCTTGCTCCGTCCGCGCGCGCCCAGAGAATGGCCGGCGCGACCAGAAACAGTCCCATATACCATTGCGCTATCAGGGTCGCTATGCCCGAGCCGGCAATACCCCAGTGCAGCACGATTACGAACAGCACATCAAGTACCGCGTTCATTACGGCGCCACTCACCGCCGCAATCAGGGTGATGCGCACTTTCTGCAATCCGCGGAAGATGCCGTTCGCTGCGTATACCAGCAACATGCCAGGGGCACCCAGCACAATGGCGCGTGTATAGGCGACCGCCTGGTCCAAAACAGCACCTTTCCCGCCCAGCGCCTGGCATAACGGCTCGGCTCCGGCGAATAGGCCAAGACTCAGCACGATGCCGATGCCCAAAGCCAGCCAAAGTCCGTCGATGCCGGCCTGCAAGCCTTCGCGGCGGTGCCCCGCACCGAGCAGATGCGCCACTTGTGCGGTGGTCGAGTAGGCCAGAAAAACGCATAGCCCAACGGCGGTCAGAATGATGGTGGAGCCGATGGAAAGACCCGCAAGCGCCGTGTCTCCAATATGGCCAACGATGGCCGTGTCGATAAGCACAAAGGTCGGCTCGGCGATGAGCTGACCAAAGGTAGGCAATGCCAGCGCGATGATGCGGCGATTGACGGTTCGGCTATTGCCGTCGGCGGAGGAAGGATCTATGTGCACGCTCACACGCATACCATGCATTGTTTCATCGCGCAAGCAGCTTTAAGGACTACATCAAGTTATCCCCCCCTTGTCCACCAAGTTATCCCCCATGTGTGGATAACTCAGTGGATTATCCCCAAAGTTATCCCCCAAATGTGGATAACTTTTTTCTCTATCCACATTTCAGCTTCCGCGTGTTGCCGCGATGTCTCATTGATGAATAACTGCTGAATTGGTTGTGCATAAAAACGCATAAGCACATACCAATATGTAAGTCATCGCATCTTCCCTTTTTGCGGTGGCGAAATACGGAGTGGAGGCTTCTAGGGGCGGTATCTTCCGGCGCTCGCATATTCACGTAATTACTTCGTTACCGTACGATATCTTCCGTCGGGCGCTGCTCTCTCTATACTTGGTGGCTATGGCAGAAGGAAACGACACTTCATATCAAGGCGGTTACTCGGGCGGCGCCAGCTATCAGGGCGGCGCCGATCGTGGCAGCCGTAGCGGGGCATCCGGGGCGACAGCTGCTGGCGACCCGATTTTTGACCGCGTGCCGCCGCATGACGACGACGCGGAAATGGCCGTGCTCGGCGGCATGCTGATGAGCAAGGATGCCATCGGCGAGGTGTCGCAGACCATCGACGTGACCGACTTCTACCAGCCGAAGCATCAGACGATATATAACGCCATCATTGATCTGTTCTCCGCCAGCCAGCCGGTGGATGTGGTGCTTGTGGCCAACCAGCTGCTTGCCGATGGCAATCTTGAGAAAGTTGGCGGCGCGGATTATCTGCATAGTCTGGTGGCCTCCGTCCCTACCGCTGCTAACGCCATGTATTACGCCGAAATCGTCCACCAAAGGGCGATTCTGCGTAACGTGATTGCTGCCGGCACCAAGATTGCACAGCTCGGCTACTCTGCCGAAGGCTCACAGGCCGAGGATGTGGTCAATCTTGCCCAGTCCGAAATCTATGAGATGTCCATGGGCAAGGTCCGTCAGGACTATGCCGCCATCGGCCCGGTGGTGCATGACGCGCTCGACCAGTTGGACAAACTGCAGAACGGTCTGGTCCAGAAGGGCGTGCCGACCGGCTTCCGAGACATTGATGACGTAACCCAAGGTCTGCAGCCCGGACAGATGATCGTCGTCGCAGGACGTCCGGCCATGGGCAAGTCCACGCTTGGCATCGACTTCGCCCGTGCCGCAGCGCTGCATCACAACATGACTTCCGTGGTATTCAGCCTCGAGATGAGCAAGGTGGAGCTTGCTCAGCGCATTATCTCCGCCGAGACCAATATTCCGATGGCCGCCTTGCGTCGCGCGGACGATATCACGCCCGAACGCTGGAACACGTTGAACAATTTCTGGAACAAGATGCAAAACGCGCCGTTCTTCATTGACGACAGCCCGAACATGAGCCTCATGGAGATCCGTGCGAAGTGCCGCCGACTCAAGCAGACCAATGACCTGAAGCTCGTGGTCATCGACTACCTGCAGCTCATGACCTCGGGTAAAGCCGTGGAATCCCGCCAGCAGGAGGTTTCCGAATTTTCCCGTGCCCTGAAGCTCTTGGCCAAGGAACTCGAAGTGCCGGTTGTGGCCTTGTCCCAGCTGAACCGTGGCCCGGAAATGCGTAACGACAAGAAGCCGCAGCTCTCCGATTTGCGTGAATCCGGTTCGATCGAACAGGACGCCGACGTGGTGTTCCTGGTGCACCGCCCGGACTTCTATGACAAGGAAGACCGTCCCGGTGAGGCCGACATCATCATGGCCAAGCACCGTAACGGTCCGACCGAGACCTTCCACCTCGCCTTCCTCGGCGCCACGTCCAAGTTCAAGGACATGCCGCAGGATTACAACGCCAATCAGGGGGTGTGATCATGTTTGCCACCGTGGCTGTAGGCCGATTGATTCGCTTCGCTTCCCGCATCACCAAACATGGTGGTTCGGCGTTGCCAGGCAAGGTCGTGGAGAAAATCGACCCCGGATTCTTGTCTCGCACACTGGATCAGCTGCCGCTCGGCGTGGTACTGGTTTCTGGCACGAACGGCAAGACCACCACCACCCGCATGGTTGCTTCGATGCTTTCTGATTTGGGATTGAAGGTATTCACCAATCCCACCGGCTCGAACTTCGTGCGTGGCGTGGTCTCCGCGTTGCTCACCGAGGTGAATCTTGCCGGCAAACTGGACGCCGACATCGCTGTGCTGGAACTGGATGAGGCGTATGCCGTGCATTTCGTGAAGCAGGTCAAGCCCCGTTATGCCCTATTGCTCAACGTGATGCGCGACCAGCTTGACCGCTTCGGCGAAATCGACACGACTGCCCACCTGTTAAGCCATGTGGCTGAAGCTACCACCGGAACCGTGGTGCTCAACCGCGAGGATCCGCGTATTGCAGCGCTCGCTGCCAAAGTGCCGGCCGGCACTGCGGTGCGCTACTTCGGTCTTACGGACGATTTGAAGCACTTCTTCCCGTCCGATGACGATATGACCACGACGGTAAGTGCGGAAACGACAACCACCCCCAGTCCGACTGTGTCGGACAGCCCCCGCCAGCGGGGGCGGGAAGATGGACTCCCGCCCGCGGGAGGTGGCGCGTCAGCGCCGGAGGGTGGTCAGCATGACCTTCCCGCCGACGTGACCCTCACCGCGGTTGGTGACCACCATGCCGCCTTCCACATGGACGGCCAAGACTACGCCACCGATGTCAAACTCGAAGGCGTCTACAACCTCTACAACGCCGCAGCCGCACTGGCTGTGGCCCGTGCGGTAATGCAAGACAACACTGCTGCCGCCAAAACCGTAGCCTCAACCAATGCCTGTGCCGTATCCGCAGACGATCTCATCGCCGCGGTTTCCCGCGTCACCCCGGCGTTCGGGCGCGGCGAGGTCATCGATGTGAACGGATCCCCGGTCGAGCTACTGCTGGTCAAAAATCCAATGGGCTTCCGTCTCTCGCTGGCCAGCTTCAGTCCGGCCGGCGCGGACACCATGATCGCCATCAACGACGAATATGCGGACGGACGCGACATGAGCTGGCTGTGGGATGTGGACTTTACCTCACTGCGCGAGTCCGGTGTAAACATGGTCTCCGGCGTGCGCGCTTGGGATATGGCATTGCGACTGGGCTACGACCAAGTGCCGGTCGCCAATACGAACACCGACCTCGAGCAGGCGGTCACCGCATTCGTGAACACCAACCCCGGCAAACGCAAACACGTCTACTGCACGTACACTGCCATGCTCAAGACCCGAGCAGTACTGGGCCGCATCACCGAAGTGCGAGACGCAGGCGTAGGCAAGTAACCACCCTCCGGCGCTTCGCGCCACCTCCCGCCAGCGGGAGAGTAGAAATAGCCCGGATCGGGAACTCTCCACTTCCCACCGGCGGGGATATCGACAAGGAGAACGTGACATGAGCAAGATAATCGACATCATGTCCCTGTACCCGAAGGACATGAACATCTACGGTGACTCGGGCAATGTGCTGACTGTCAGCCGTCGACTGAGCCTGTACGGTTATGAGCCGGTTATTCACCAATACAATCAGGGTGATGACTGGCCGGAGCATGTCGATCTCATTCTGGGCGGTGGTGGTCAGGACACCGGTCAAAAGAAGATTATTGATGACTTCTATATGCGTGCCGACCTGCTGCGCTCGCTGGCCGCAGACGGTACCCCTATGCTTATGATTTGCGGCCTGTACCAGCTGTTCGGCGAATACTTCGAAACCGTGGACGGTACCCGACTGGACGGCATCGGCGTCATCGGTGCCTACACCGTAGGCCAGGACGTGCGCATGATTGGCAATCTGGTTGAGCACTCTGATCAATTCGGCGATGTGATTGGTTACGAAAACCACTCCGGCCAGACATTCCTGCGCGACGGCGTACAGCCGCTCGGCACGGTCGATCAGGATGGCCGTGGCAACAACGGCGAAGACCATACCGAGGGCGCGCGCGTGCACAACGTGATCGGCACCTATATGCACGGCTCGTTGCTGCCTAAAAACCCCGCCATCAGCGATTTCCTTATCGAAACCGCCGTGACTCGTCGTTACGGTACGTTCGATACGTCCGATCAGACCCCCGAACAGGCCAAGGAACTCGCCCGGCTCGATCAAGTGGCCACCAACGCGCGCAAGGCTGCCGCCGAACGTCCTCGGTGAATTCTCGGCGAGGCCTCGGTAAGTACCAATCAGCGAAAAACCAGCCGAAATCAGTCTGAGGGTCTAGTACATTGCCCTGCTGTTTGCGCTAGGCTTGGTGGTACGAGACATGGCACCAGGCTATGTCGGACCTCGAAGGAGGGGTATCATGGCTGATTTTGATTTGGGCGATGGCCTGCGCAAGGTCCTGCTGGCGGGCATCGGTGCCCTTGCCACCGGATATGAGAAGAGCAGCGAGCTTGTCGATGAGCTCGTCAAGAAGGGCGAGATCACCGTTGAGCAGGGCAAGGCCCTGAACACCGAGCTCAAGCGCAAGGTGAGCGAGACGGTGGATGACGTCAAGAAGGCCGCTGCCGAAGCCGGCGACAAAGCTGCTGCCGCAGCCGACACCAGCGCCGCCGACAAGCCCGCTGACGAGGGCAAGGCCGAGTGACCAAGCCCACACGCACTACGCCGGAATCAGAGTCGACCCCGCTTTCCAGCAGGGTCGACCCTATTCTGACGCCTGCGAAAGCCGAACGTGAGGCGGCAGCGAACCGATTCGCCGACACGTCGGACACGCTCAAGCGGACCGTTGACAAGGCGACCCCCAGCGTATCCGACGAAACGCTGGCATTGTTCGGACGCAGGAACGATTTCGCCACGCGCTACCATCTGACGCGCCGTGGCAAGATCAAACGACTGGGGCAGATCACCAGAATCGTCGAGCAATTCGACGTGCTGCACGGCCTGACTCCGGTCAAGATGCGCCTCATGTTCGAGGCGCTCGGTCCCACGTTCGTCAAAGTGGGCCAGATTCTGTCGATGCGCTCCGAGATTCTGCCGCAAAGCTTCTGCGACGAACTCGCCAAACTGCGCGCCGACGCCGACCCAATGCCGTATTCCACGGTGTTGGATGTGCTTGCCGCCGAATACGGGCGTCCCGCCGACGAGATGTTCGCGCATATCGACCCCAAGCCGTTGGGCTCTGCTTCACTGGCGCAAGTACATCGCGCCACGCTGAAAACCGGTGAAGATGTGGCCATTAAAGTGCAGCGCCCGGGTGTGCGCGAAATCATGGCCCAGGACGTCTCCATCATGCGCTCCATAGCCAAGGCCGCCACTAAGGTGATTCGCACCTCACAGATCGTGGACCTGAAGGGCGTGGTCGAGGAGCTGTGGGACACCTTCGAATCGGAGACTGACTTTCTGATCGAGGCCCGCAATCTCGCCGAATTCAAGCGTTTCGCCGCCCGATTCAAATACATGGACTGCCCGACGGTGTACGCCGAACTATGCACCGAGCATGTGGTGGTCATGGAGTACATCGACGGCATCTCCGTCTCCCACCCGGGCCAGCTCATCGACGCCGGTTATGACTTGAAGGAGATCGGCACCAAGCTTGTCGACAATTACGCCACACAGATTCTCGACGACGGCTTCTTCCACGCCGACCCACATCCCGGCAATATCCTCATCCGGGGCGGCCAGATTGTACTTATCGACCTCGGTATGACCGGTCGGCTCGACCAGCGCACCCGTACAGTCCTCAAAGAAATGATTTTCGCCGTCGCCAAACAGGATTCGCCCGCTCTGGCCGAGGGGCTGCTGCGATTCGCCGGCACCGAGGCCGATCCGGAGGACTATCCCGCGCTGTTGGCCGATTTGGACGTGATCGTCAAGGAATTCGGCACCGTGGATTTGGCCGAACTGGACATCGCCGCCTTCCTGACCGCGCTGACGCAGATGGCCGGCCGCCACAACATTGAGGTGCCCAGTACGGTGACCACCATCGGCCGCGCGTTGGTTACGCTCGAAGGCTTGCTGGACGAGTTCATTCCTGATGTGAATATGATCGAAATCATTTCCGACCATATCGCCACGTCGAAATCGCTGAAGAACGCCACCAAAGACGAGATCAAGTCGCTGGGCGTTGAGGGGCATCAGGCTTTGCATGCCACGCTCAGCACCATGACCGAACTCAAGACCGTGGCCCGTATGCTGACCCGTGGTCAGTTGCGTGTCAACATGGAACTGGTCGGCTCCGAAGAGCCGTTCCAGCTGCTTTCGGATATGGTGAATCGTCTGACGATGGCCCTGATTGTGGTCGGTTTGTTCGTTGGCTCGTCGATTGTCTACTACGCCGGCATGAAGCCGATTATCTTCGGCATTCCGGTCATCGGCTTCATGGGCTACGTCGTGGCCTTCGCCCTCGGCGTATGGATCGTCATCGACATCTACTTAAAGGGCCGCAAAACCAAGAAGCGGTAGGGTATCGATTGATATCAGTCCAGCGGGAGGGTGGATTCGCGCTGGATAAGGCGGCAGGGTACGTAGTCGACACCGTGATGCGGGTTGCCGTCGATGGCATCGACCAAGTATCATGCCGCACGCCGTCCGATGGAACGCGCTGCTTGGTTTCTTCGCTAATGCGGGGCTTGTTGTGCAGTGCCTTGGACGCAGTGGCCAAAGAGACTCCCGCCAAGGCGGCAACGTCTTCGAGCCGTGCCGCGCGTCCGGTCAATGTCTGGGCCATCATGCCTCGATTCCTCGTGTGATCAACGGTGCCCCGAGGCTGGCGTCGTGGTTCTCCTGATCCCCTGCGCCATCCTGTTCCTCGCCTTGCGGAAGTACTACGTCAAGGGCTTTATGGCTGGGAGCCCGGTGGGCTCCCAGCAAGCTCCAGGCTGAGACGCGACAGCGTCGAAGCCAATATTGAGCCCGGCTGAAAGCCGGTCCTTAATTGCAGGGCCGGAGGCGGTGCAGTGAAGGGCCTTAAGAACAAGGACAATCATGAACGTTACAATCACTTCCCCGTTCTGGAAGCGGCGTCGCGACCAGATCGTCGAATCCGTCATCCCCTACCAGTGGTGAGTGATGAACGACGAAATCGACACCACAGTGCCCGACGACCCGGCCGGCAACCAGCTGGCTGACAACAAAAGCCACGCGGTCGCCAATCTGAAGGTTGTCGCCGGCGAATTGGACGACGAATTCCACGGCATGGTGTTCAAGGATTCCGACGTCTACAAGTGGCTTGAGGAAGCCGCTTATGCGCTGGCCTACCATCCGGATCCCGAACTCAAGGCGCTGTGCGATCGCACGGTCAATCTCATCGCCCGCGCTCAGCAGCCGGACGGCTACTTGGACACTCCGTATCAGGTCAAGTCCGGCGTATGGGTCGACCGCCCGCGCTTCAGCCTGATTCAGCAGAGCCACGAGATGTATGTGATGGGTCGCTACATCGAGGCCGCCGTCGCCTACCATCAGGTGACCGGCAATGAGCAGGCCCTTGAGGTCGCCAAGAAGATGGCCGACTGTCTGGACGCCAACTTCGGCCCCGAAGAAGGCAAGATTCACGGTGCCGACGGCCACCCGGAGATTGAGCTCGCCCTCGCTAAGCTGTATGAGGAGCCTGGCGAGAAGCGTTACCTGACGCTTTCCCAGTACCTCATCGACGTGCGCGGCCAGGATCCGCAGTTCTACGCCAAGCAGCTCAAGGCGTTGAACGGCGACAACATCTTCCCTGACCTCGGCTTCTACAAGCCCACCTACTTCCAGGCTGCCGAACCCGTGCGCGACCAGCAGACCGCGGACGGCCACGCCGTGCGCGTCGGCTACCTGTGCACCGGCGTGGCCCATGTAGGTCGGTTGCTCGGCGATCAGGGGCTGATCGACACCGCCAAGCGTTTCTGGAAGAACATCGTCACCCGTCGTATGTATGTCACCGGTGCAATCGGTTCCACCCACGTGGGCGAGTCGTTCACCTACGACTACGATCTGCCGAACGACACGATGTACGGTGAGACCTGTGCTTCCGTGGCTATGAGTATGTTCGCCCAGCAGATGTTCGACCTCGAGCCCAAGGGCGAATATGCCGACGTGCTGGAGAAGGAACTGTTCAACGGTTCCATTGCCGGCATCTCGCTTGACGGCAAGCAGTACTACTACGTCAACGCGCTGGAGACCACGCCTGACGGACTGGCCAACCCGGATCGCCACCACGTGCTGTCCCACCGCGTCGACTGGTTCGGCTGCGCCTGCTGCCCGGCCAATATCGCCCGACTCATCGCTTCCGTGGACCGCTACATCTACACCGAGCGCGACGGTGGCAAGACCGTGCTCAGCCACCAGTTCATCGCCAATAAGGCCGAGTTCGCTTCCGGACTCACGGTTGAACAGCGTTCGGACTTCCCGTGGAACGGTCACGTGGAATACACGGTGAGCCTGCCCGCCAGCGCTACGGACAGCTCGGTCCGATTCGGACTGCGTATCCCCGGTTGGTCCTTGGGCTCTTATGCACTGACCGTCAATGGCAAGTCTGCCGTGGCTCAGCCTGAAGATGGCTTTGTGTATCTGATGGTCAACGCGGGCGATACGTTGGAGCTTGATATGTCCGTCAAGTTCGTGCGTGCCAACTCCCGAGTGCGTTCCGACGCCGGCCAGGTGGCGTCATGCGCGGCCTGCTGGTCTACTGCGTCGAGCAGGCCGACAACCCCGGTGATCTGTGGAACTACCGTTTGGCCGATGGCGTTGATGCCGCTGCTGCTAAGACCGAGTTCCAGTCTGATTTGCTGGGCGGTGTGGATACCGTCTCGTTGCCGGCTGTGCGTGAGCAGGCTGATAGCGATGACGCCGCGCTATATGTGTCCGCCGACGTTGCGCCGGCCACTGAAGCAGCCATACTGACACTGGTGCCGTACTACTCATGGGCCAACCGCGAGGTCGGCCAGATGAGGGTCTGGCTCAGACGATAATTCTTACCCCTCTATTCTCCTTCCATTGGGTGAGCCTCCCACTGCTGAACAGCGGCGGGAGGCTTTCTCATATGCGGGGTATGATGGGGTGTCGATTCACTGGGGAGAGCAATAATGACGGCATATATGAATCACAAGGACCTCGCCAACGAGATCATCGATCAATCGCGGGCACAGGAGATCACGGACGGCGTGCATCGGGTGCTTGATCGTATCGCTGCGGCCGAATCCATGGCCGGGCGGGAAGCTGGTTCGGTGCAGCTCTTGGCCGCCACCAAAACGCGTGACGTTGGCGAGATTATGGCCGCGATTGGTGCCGGTATCCATCTCATCGGCGAGAATCGGCCACAGGAGGTTACGGTCAAGGCTCCGGGATTGACGCGCTTGCTTTCGGAGCGTGGAATGTCGTTGGGCGTGATTGGCGAGGCTGGGGCTTTCAACGGCGCAGCGGCGTCTGGCGCTGCGAACGGCGTCGGTGATTCCGATTCGACTGGTGCATCGGCCAATGCCGCGAATCATATTCCGTTCCATCTCATCGGCCAATTGCAGGCCAATAAAATCGGCAAAGTGCTGCCGGTGGTGAACACCATCGAATCGGTGGATTCCATCGAACTGGCGGAGAAGATTGCGCGCCGCGCCACCATGCGCGGCATCACGGTCGGAGTGCTGCTGGAGGTCAACGAATCCGGCGAGGAATCCAAGTCGGGGTGTGCTCCGAGCCATGCCATCGATTTGGCGCAGCGTATCGGTGCCATGGGCGGCCTTGAATTGCAGGGACTGATGACCATCGGCGCCCATGTGGACGACGAACGTGCCATTCGTGCGGGCTTTGCGCATCTGCGCCGTACCCGTGACCAGATTCTGGCCTCCGGTGCAGAAGGCACTGCCAGCTGTAAGGAGCTTTCCATGGGCATGACCCACGATATGGCCTATGCCATCGAAGAGGGCTCCACCATCGTGCGCGTCGGCACCGCCATCTTCGGCGAACGCGCCTTTATCTGAGGTATTTAGTTTTATTTGTCTGTTAGCGACAGAATTTTAGGAAAGAATCGGCTTCGTCCTGAAATCCTGTCGCTGACTTCGTCTTAGTGACAGGATTTCCGGAAATGAGTCCACTCTTCCTAAAATCCTGTCGCTCAGTTGTGCTCAGTGACAGGATTTCAGGAAGAGTGGGCTCATTTCCTAAATTTCTGTCGCTAAGAGGAGCTGGTAATACAAATAAGGTGTCGCGATACATAGAAAAGGTCGTCGCAATCAAGTGACGACCTTATGAATATCGAAATAGAGCAATCACGCGTAGATATTGCGCGGACGCATGTCCTCGGGAAGCCCCTCCAGCAGAATCGCTACGGAACCTTCCTCGAACACGGAACGGATACCGGCGGCCAGCAGAGGCGCGCAAGACAGCACGGTCATATTCGGCAGACGCTTTTCCTCGGGAATCGGCACGGTATCCATGAACACGATTTCATGAGCGCCGCAACGAGACAGCCGTTCCACAGCCGGGCCGGAGAGCAAGCCATGGGTGGCGACCAGCGTCACCGACTTGGCGCCGGATTCGTTCAGGGTGCGCACGGCCTCGCAAATAGTGCCGGCGGTGTCGACCATATCGTCGATCACCACACAATCGCGACCGTCAACATCACCGATGATGCCGTGTGCCTCGGCGTGGTTCGGACGGGTGATGTCGCGCTGCTTATGGATAAAGGCCAGCGGCAGGTTGCCCAACTTGGCGGCCCACTGCTCGGACACCTTGATACGGCCGGCATCAGGGGAGACGATGGTGGTGTTGTTCAGGTCAATGGCGGAACGCACATAGTCAAGCAGCACCGGCATGGCGGTCAGATGGTCGACCGGGCCATCGAAGAAACCCTGCTCTTGGGCGGCATGCAGATCAACCGTCATAATGCGGTCAGCGCCGGCGGAACGGAACAGGTCAAAAATCAGGCGAGCGGTGATGGGCTCGCGGCCGCGGTGCTTCTTGTCTTGACGAGAATAGCCAAGGAACGGGGCCACCACGGTAATCGACTTGGCGGAGGCGCGCTTCAAAGCGTCGATCATGATGAGCTGTTCCATGATCCACTTGTTGATATCGCCTGAATGGCACTGCAGCACGAACACGTCCGCACCGCGCACCGGCTCGGTGAACCGCACGTACATCTCACCGTTGGCAAAGTCGTAAGCGGTGGTCTCGAGAACCTCAGTGCCCAGGCATTCGGCCACTTTCTCGGCCAGCTCGGGGTAGGCGCGGCCCGTGACCAAAACGAGTCGTTTATCCGGAGTGCCTTCAAGAATTGCCGACATGCTTTCGCATCCTTTTGTGTTGCAGTGTTTTTAGCCTTAACCAGTGTACTAGCACCCCACCGCAGCGCGTGCCGTGAAGTGGGGCTGTGTTGTAAGAGTGCTGCAATCGTTGATGAACATGCGGCACTGTCTCGCCCTGACCATAGGATAGGCAAGTTGCTCACAGGGTGAAGTGCATCTGCATCACCCTATGATTAACACGCATACACACTCCTGCCACGGAACGTCCGTGGCCGAATAGTCCGAAGGAGGTGGGTGATGTCTGCGCACAAGTACGAACTGATGTTCATCGCCGATCCTGAGCTGGATGAGCGCGGTCTGAAGAAGCTGACCGAGCAGTATCTGGAACTCGTCACCAAGGAAGGCGGTTCTTTCGATGAGCCCGATTACTGGGGCCGTCGCAAGCTCGCCTATGAGATTGCCGGTAAGACTGAAGGCAACTACGTCGTGGTGAAGTACACCGCCGAGCCCGCTACCAGCGATGAGCTTGACCGTGTTCTTAACCTCAACGAATCCGTGATCCGTACGAAGATTCTTCGTAAGGGCTGAATTAAGCGTTAAGTCAGCTGAATAGCTGGTAAGTAAGAAGGCAATGGCATGGCAGGCGAAACGATTATTACCGTAGTCGGTAACCTTACCCGCGATCCTGAGCTGCGTACTATTGGCAGCGGTGCCACTGTGGTGAACTTCACCATTGCGGCTTCCACTCGTCAGTACAACCGCAACACGAATCAGTGGGAGGACGGCGATACGCTGTTCATGAACTGCTCGGCTTGGGATGGTCGTACTTCGTCGTTGGCCTCCAACATCGCCAACAGTCTGTCCAAGGGCATGCGCGTTATCGCGCAGGGTCGCTTGACCCAGCGTTCCTACCAGGCCCAAGATGGTACTCAGCGCACGGTTGTTGAGCTGCGAGTCGATGAAATCGGCCCGTCTCTGACTCGTGCCACTGCACAGGTGACCCGTCAGACTAGCCAGGGCGGCTTCCAGGGTCGTTCCAACGGCGGCTTCCAAGGTGGCCAGCAGCCCGGTCAGGGTTACGGCAACCAGGGTGGCCAGAATGGTGGTTACCAGGGCGGTTATCAGGGTGGCGCTGGATATTCCCAGCAGTTTGCCCCGTCCAACCCGGCCGCACAGTCCGCTCCGGCAACTGATCCGTGGAGCAACGCCGGCTCCTCTGATTCCGGCAGCTTCTCCACGTTCGGCGCTTCCTCCGATTTCGGTGGCGGCGACGATTCCGATCCGGAGTTCTGATCGATACTTACCCGCTGATTAGCAGCAATCAATATCAAGATTTACAAGGAGAACATCATGTCACGTAAGAGGCCGCAACCGCCGGTCAAGCCGTTCAAGAAGAAGCCGAACCCCTTGAAGGCCGCCAAGATCACCGAGATCGATTACAAGGACGTTGCGCTGCTGCGCAAGTTCATCTCCGATCGCGGCAAGATCCGTTCCCGTCGTATCACCGGTGTGACCGTTCAGGAGCAGCGCGAACTCTCGAAGGCTATCAAGAACGCCCGCGAGATGGCTCTGCTGCCGTACGCCACCTCGGGTCGCTGAGTTAGGGAGGCTTTGAACAATGGCTGAAACTAAGGTTATTCTTACCCAGACGGTGGCCAACCTGGGCCACTCCGGTGACGTCGTCGACGTCAAGTCCGGTTACGCTCGCAACTACCTGTTCCCGCAGGGCCTGGCTTTCGCCTGGACCAAGGGTGCTGAGGCTCAGATTACCGCTATGAAGCGCGCTCGTCTGGCCAAGGCCGTTGCTACCCGTGAGGAAGCTATTGCCGCCAAGGACGCTATCGAGGGCACTACCGTCGAGATCGCCGCCAAGGTGTCCGAGTCCGGCAAGCTGTTCGGTGGTATTTCCAACGAGGCTATCGCCATCGCTCTGTCCGACAAGGCTCCGGTGAACCCGAAGTCCATCGAGGTCGAGACCATCAAGACCACCGGCGATTTCCCCGCCAAGGTGGCCCTCCACCCGGAGATTACCGCTTCCTTCTTCGTGAAGGTAGTGGCCGAGTGAGCTATTCCGGCCTTGCGCTGGAATCTTTCAGACTGACAGTCTGAGCTTAAGCATTGAACCCCGTGCGGCGATTGCCGTGCGGGGTTTTTCGTGAATTGCGGCAAGTTTTTTCGATGGTGTGCTGATTGATAATCGGCTCGTCTACACGCGACACGCCGAAGCTTGCGAGAGTCTCAGATTTGAGTATATTTATCACCTGTTGCATGAAACACTGCAGCGACTAACCAAGCCCCTGTAGCTCAGTTGGTTAGAGCAGCTGACTCTTAATCAGCGTGTCCAGGGTTCGAATCCCTGCGGGGGCACAGTTCGGAAGGCTCCGGTCGATTATCGGCCGGGGTCTTTTTGTTTTCCGGCTTAATTCTGCTGATGAAATCCTCATCCTGGCGATAGTAGGTATCGTCGGTCAGATCGCTAATGGTTACGCCGAGTTCTTTAGCGGCGAGATACATCTTCTACAGTCGAATTTCTGATCCCCCGTTGAGCCGTTGGCGGCACCGGGATCTCGGCTGCTGGAGGGTGGGGCCGGCCGCCATGATGCCGCGCGTCGACTGCCCCATGTACGGCGCGTGGTCGTCGCATCGGTGCCGGGGGCGGAGCCCGGCGGCCGGTTCACCCGGGCTATTCGAACGCGGGGCTCGAGGCGTTCAACAACAGGATCAAGGTCACCATCCGCATGGCCTACGGCTTCCACCACGTCACCAACCTCATCGCCCTGGTCATGCTCCGATGCGGCGGACTCGACATCCGGCTGCCACAACCCGCAATCTAACCCACGAAAACAGCAGAAGCCTTACTTTTTCTGGGGATGTGCATTGGTCAAATTACGTCTTCTTTCGTGATATGTCGAGCTTTATTGATTGTTGCGCAGAGCGCCGTAATCGCAAAAACGAGGCAGGTTCCAATTTCAATGACAACCGTCCAGCCTTTGGCGTCGCTGTTGGCAAAGCCGTTGGCGGCTATGGAGCCGAGGATGATTGCCGCCACGATTGCGGTGACGCCCGAGCCTCGCAGCAGTCCAATCAGCCCGCTGAGGATGCTTACGCTGGCGGATAGTATGGCAACGCCGAGAGCTTCGACCATCATGCTTGCCAATGCGGGGAGACGGGAACCGTCTCCGGTCAATAGTGCGTAGGGAATCAGGGGCGCCGACATGCCGGCCCATGTGGCGAGGAACGTGCCGGACCAGATTATCGCGTTTTTTACCAAGAACAATGGGGCTCTGCCGCAGGGCCATGCATAGGTGATTACGCGGCCCGTGCCGGAGTAGGCCGGAATGATGATACGGGCGTAGTGGGCGGTTGAGGCGATGGAGCAGCCGGCGGTGGCGACCGCGCAGGTCACGGCCACCGTTAAGTCGGAAACCAGGAAACCGAGATGATCGACTCGGGCGATGCCCACGATCCTGAAGAACAGCAACGACAGCGAGCTGCCGATAAGAGTGGCGGCCAGTAGAAACAGGTAGAACCTATACGAGGTGTATTGTCGTTCGATGCGGTAGACATCCAGCATGGGACATGCTCCTTGGTCGTTTGTGTTAGTCCTGAGTGTGGCGGAAATAGTAGGATTCCAGGTCGTTGATGTCGCTCGTGGCATGTTGCGCTTTGACGGAACCGTGATTGATGACGATGACCTGGTCTCCGATGGTTTCGAGTTGGGCGAGCATGTGCGCACTGATGATGGCCGTGACTCCTCGTTTGTTCTCTTCCCGGATGATGCGGCAAAACAGCTTCATACCCGTGGGGTCTAACCCGTTCATCGGCTCATCCAGGAGCAGGAGCGTGGGATGATGCGCCAGGGCCGTTGCCAGTGCAAGGCGCATGCGGTTGCCCATGGACAAGGTATCGGCCGGTAAATCCCCCATGGAGGCCAAGCCGACCCGTTCCATTGTTTCGTCGGGGGACCAGTCGCATCGCATGAACGCTAGATGCTTGTGGAGGATGGCCCGTACGCTCATGCCTCGCTCGAAGACGGGAATGCCGATCAGCATGCCGACCTGTCTCAATAGCATGTCGCGGTTCTCGGGGTTCATGATACGGCCGCGGATATTAGTTTCACCTTGGTCGGGGGCGATCAGACCACCCAAGGTTTTGAGCAGCGTGGTCTTACCGGCCCCGTTCGGGCCGATCAGAGCGATGGTTTCTCCGGGATACGCGCTGAATGATATGTCGTTCAGGACCGGTTTTCCGCCGATAGTTTTCGACACCCTGTTGCAGTAGAGAGTCGCCGATAGCGATTTCATTTCATCTCCTTTTGGATGACCCCGCAAGACAGCCCACCTCCTTATCGCTTTAGGAGGGCAAACTCTGACAGTTCCCTGTCTTTGCTTGGCTCCCCGGACTGTTGATCCCGTTCATTTGTACGGGCATTCGTTAGATTACGAAGGGTTTCGCCATGGACCAAGGTCTCATCCTCGAAAATGAGGATTATCTGGCGCGGTCAGGCTGTCGCCACACCCCTTTCAGGGGCCGACGTAGATTCTCTGGGCCTGAGATAACAAGGGAATCGGTTGTCATCGGAGCGAAATCAGACTGCTGTGTTTCCGGGTTGCATCTGAGGTCAACGTGTCTTGCGTCACATCTTTCCTGCGCCAACTTCAGCGCATGCGTCGATTCCCGGATGGGAACTGTGCCGCGAAACCTGGACCGTATCTTCAGCATCGTGGAGGCAATCACCATGGAGGACTATCTCCATTGCCACTAAGCGGCTATAGTGGAGAGACGGCATGTGTCATATGCGTGTCAGACTTCCGCCGACCCGTGGAACGTTCGTTCCCGTTTGCCACGTTTAGGGGGACTCGTGAAACCTTTGCCGACGCTCCTGATCATGGACAACGACCGGCTGGCATTGCGATTGCTTTCAGCCAGTCTCAAACGTCTACTTCCCGGCTGCACGGTTCTTGCCCCAGTCGATACCGGCACCGAAGCCATATCCATCTGTTCTTCGCACCGCTGCCCGGATCTTCTGCTGGCCGATGTCTCCATGTCCGACATCAACGGATTAGTAGTGTGCCGGACGATCAGAAAAGAGAATTGGAAGACATCCGTACTGATGATGACATCGTTCAGCGTCGCCGAATATGCCGCTGAAGCGGTGGCTTCGGGCGCCCAGGGAATCATACATAAGGACAATCCGAAAACAATCGCCGAGGCTTTGCTGCAGATCAGGGAAAGGGGAGTCTGTTCTGATTGTTTCCTGAATGCCCACGATTCGTTTTTGCGACTGAAGTCGGCAAAGAACAAGGATCTGTCCCCTCGTGAAATGGAAATCGTTGATCGATGGTCGCGAGGGAGATCGATGTCCGATATAGCGGAGGAGTTATCGATCGGTCAGACCACGGTGCGCACCCATCTTGAACATGCCGCGTCCAAGCTGGGGGTAGCGAACAACCGTGCATTGATTTCCGCTTGGATGCATCTTAATCGTTGATGAGGATTTCCATGAATATGGCGTTTACGTTTCCGTCAAAAATAATTCGACACTATGTGGCACATCCCTGTTTGTCCCTTCTGTCGCTGCTGGGGCTGTCTCTTGCCCTGATGGAGATAATCCAAATCGGTCCCATGCCTCTTCTGCCGGCAATGCTCTATGGAGTGCTTGCGGTTTCCTTTGTCCTTCTCCCCGTCATCAACGACCAAACATGCTGGGCCATCATTGTTGCAGGTTCCGCGATCTCCATCTCCCTCACTCAGGACAGTCCCTTCGTTGTCAGCGGCATGCTCATCGCTCTCGGCATTCTTGCGTTCTCCGGAACCGTGTCTGAATGGCTGATCGCAATGCTGATTTGTTCCTGTACGTATATAGCGCGAAGCGTTATGGTGGGAAACTTCAATGTTTTCGTTTCCGTGTCGGTCACGGTCATGTTCTTGGCCAGCTTGCTTGCCGGCAGATTGGTAGCGCTTCGCCAACAGGCTTTTATCAGAGAAGAGCAAAGGTTGAAATTGCAGCTTCAGCTTCAGCGGCTTGATTATATGAAGCAGAAGAATCGTCTTGCAATACAGATACATGATTCCTTGACCAATAATCTTTCGGATATCTCATTAATGGCTCGAATTCATATCGATGACAACATACCCGACGGCGATGATTGGGCAATCGTTCTTGAACATAGCCAAGAGGCGTTCACGCAAGTGCACGACATCATAGACATCCTTTCCTCGGAAGACAAGGATGCGAAATCAGAAACGACATTCATGGTTGAACTGCGTAATCTGTTGGATGAAAGATGCAGCCATCTTCATGCGCTGGGTTATGAAGGGGATGCGACCATCGAGGGATTTTGCATTAAAACTACGCAGGAAGAAAAGGAAGAAGTGCTATCTCTAATAAAAGAGATATGCAACAACATACAACGTCATAGCTTGCCGCACAATGGCTCGTTCGAGTTGATCGTCAGGCTGTCACCCTCGTCAATGGAAATTAACGAGATGAATGATATTACAGCCGGATCGTCGCTGGCTGCATTCGAACAATCGGGAAGGGGCCTTTCACTGCACTCAAAACGAATACAGGAACTGGGAGGCGAACTTAACTATAGAAGTGATGATGGATTGTGGGTGCTCTACGCCAAAATTCCGCTGAGTCATATGGAGACAACAAAAACTTGAAACCAAGTATAGCGAGAACTTTTAAAAAACAACAAATAATCTATCGTAGATTAATACTCCAGTATTACGAATACAACAATCAAAACGCGGAAATATCATTTTATTCTATTTCCATCGCAGGCCGATAATTGCTGAGACTGCAGTGCCTCCTCTATGGACGTGGGTGGATAGGATACTGTCGTTGATCAATGACGAGGGGATATGCCGGCTGGTTTCCTCACCATCGTGCATCCTCTGATGGCCGAGCCCCAATGACCACATCGTCTGTCCCATGAAAATGACGATGTCGCTCTTGGCGGATTCGACCACATGAGTTGCCGTGCCCAACCCGTTAAACACCTCAGCAGCAATCGAAACCTTCGCTCTCGTCCGTTCACGGCGTTTTTTGCATGGTGACGTTCCGATCACTGTAGCGGTGAGAATAATCGCGCGTGCATAGGGAAAATCACCGGAAACGATATCGTCGTAGAACAGTTCCTGCGGCGCAAGACGATGTTTACCGGCATCCCGGGATTTCGAGGCGGAGTGCGCGTGGCTGATCGGTGGCTAACCAGAAGACCGTGAGTGGTCTCCCGCATATCGCATGGCGCGCCGCGGGCGACATCGCTCCGCAGGGTCCGGCCGGCCCAAGGCCGGAATGCCGTCGCTGTTCGACGGTCTCACGTCGATCGGCGTGGACGAGACCGGCCACGGGAAGGGCCACACGTGCATCACCGTGGTCGTCGACCACGAGCGAAGCCGAGGCATCTGGGCGCGCGACGGGCACGGCAAGGACGTGTTCGACCTGTTCCTCCGGCGATTGACGCCGGAGCGGCGCGCTCGGCAAGGTCCACAGACGCCTGTGGAACCAGTCAGCTAACCCACGAAAACAGCAGAAGCCTCAAAAAGAACCGAAAACGACCGTTTACGGTCATAGCTGGAGCACCTTTTATATTTTGTTTTTCATGGCCGTTCCATCCGATACCTATACCAACGCGGCGCGGTCCGCGGCCACGCTATCATTCGATTAGGCGAACGGCCACAGGGGAAAACAATGAATTGGTGGCCTTTGGCCGCTCCGCACGGTGGAATCCGCTAGCTTTGCTGACTCATTCCTCTAGCGAAAGAGACTTTGGGAAACGGCCGTAGCCCTTCGACGACAGCCAACTGCTCGATACGACGTGGCCGAAGATTGAGGTCGATACCGATACGGTTGATGGTCCTGGGCTTCCGCAGCGGTATGATCTGCCCGCCGAAGCATGGGGGCGAGTCAAGGCTAACAACCCTGCCACGCTCGGAGGTCACAAAGCTGCACATTATGGCTTGGTCGGGATACACCATGCTGCTATGCCAAGTATCTGGTCACCAGGGTGGACACCACCCCAATAATGCCCGCAACGGCCGAAATACCATCGACATAAGAAAACTATGAGATCTATCACAATCAACTGTTACATCCGCAATTATGGTCACTTGGCGAGTATCATGAAACCGTCTGCAACGGAGGTAGGCAGTGATTCAGCGCTATAGTCAAGGGATGTCAGCAAGAAGAATCTTCCCCATATTGCTGATTGCGGAAGGATTATGCCTATCGGGCATGAGCGTGGATCTGACAATCACCTCACTGGCCGGTTCATCCCTCGCGCCAGCACCATGGATGGCAACATTCCCGATAGCGTGCATATTCATCGGTACGGTGATCGGCACACCGGCAATGGGACGCTTGGTGGGGCGATTCGGCTATCGGCAAGTATTCGTCTTCGGCGCCCTTCTGGCCGTCTTGGGTGGAATATCCTCAGCCACGGCTTTGCGATTCCACCAGTTCCCATTGCTCTGTATAGGGACGTTCTGTGTGGGCATATACCAGTCGGGGACGAACTACTACCGGTATGCCGCGGCCGATTCCATGCCCGGCAAAGAAAGCAAGGCAATCAACGGAATCCTATCAGCAGGAGCCATAGCAAGCATCATCGGCCCGGTTCTGGCGACATTCTTCGGCACTGCGACCAGCATCGAATACGAGGGGTCATATTACGTCGTCAGCGTGCTCGCCGCCTGCGCGGTAATCGTGCTGCTGGTGCTCCCGAAAATTCAGTCGCCAACTCCCTCGCATATGCGCGACAAAGCTATCGCGAGCACAACCCCTAATTATCCGGCATTGCTGACCCGACCCCGGTTCGTGCTGGGCGCGACCATCAGCTTCGTCGCATCATTCGTCATGGTGCTCGTGATGAGCGGCGCGCCCATAGTCTTGGAGAGCACGTTCTCCCAAAACGCGCAAACCAGAATGGTCGCCATGCAACTGCACATGGTCGGCATGTACCTGCCAACCCTGTTCGCCATCTTCATTTTCCACAAGAAAAACAGCGAAATGGCGCAGGCGTTGACGGGGTTGATCGTCGGCATGCTCGGCACAGTCGTCGCACTCGCCGCGTCGGCTTCTTATGCCGTTACTCTGGATCTGCTGCTGATCGGAATATCCTGGTCGCTGTGCTACGCCGCAGGCAGCGCCCTGTTGACAAAATCCTATGCGGAGTCGGAACGTTCGTGGGCGCGAGGCGTCGGCGAACTCGCTCCCGTATTGGGGCAGGTGCTGGGAAGTGTGCTCGCTGGCGTGCTGCTGGCCGCGGGGTGGAAAACCGTATTCGTCACCGTGCTGGCGATGATCGTATGCGCGCTCATCGCCATGGCGGGATATCGCAATAAAATCAAGTCATAAGCGCAAATGACATGTCCTTAGACGACATAGCCTGTTTTGCTGTAGCTGGTATTGCTGTCTATTTAGAAGTGCAACGCCCTTGTTCGTTGGTTAATTCTAGCAGTTCGTCGGCGAATGCCTCGGCCGCCCGATTCGCAAACCAATTAATTGTGGTACAATTAAATCATGGCAATTAGGTTCGACCCGAAATCCGCTTACAAGCATTTCGAAGAGGACCGTCTGAGCGAAGAGCAGATCAAGCAGTCGATGCGACAACCGGTATGGTTCGCATTAATCGACCCTAATGACGTGGAGGTTCCGCCTCCGGCAGCCGATGTGACATCACCTGTGGTGCTCATGATCTGCAAAAGGCATCCCGGCGCGTTGGACGACGACCTCATCGAATTGCTGATAACCATGGACGGCCGGGACAAGCTCGTATTTCATGCGGAGCGTCTGACCGACAAGTGGCGCACGTACTGGCTGAAATGGCGATAACGAAAGGAGAAGCGCATGACTGCCAAGAAATATCTCGACGCTCTGGCCGATGAAAACGGACCGGCTCCCTCGAACCCGCCCATCGCGGCTTTCTCAGGGAAAGAGGCGGCGGACTTCGCCGCGATGCTGATGGACGATTCCGTTCCTGCAGCCGACATGTTCGCGGCCATGAAGACGGCTGGCCGTCGCGGTCGCCCCGCCGCGCAAGAGAAACGGGAGAAAAGCGTACAGGAACGGTTCCGCCTCCCCGAATCATGGAGCTCCTACATCGACCACGCCGCCAAGCGTGACGGCTTCGCCAACAAAAGCGACTACCTCCGCTCACTGGTCATGGCCGACGCCGAAGCACACCACGAAGAGCGGCGACTCCAATTGGCCTAATCCATCACGACAAAAAGAGTGCCACCTGAATCAGGCGGCACTCTGTTCAGTTGGAGACATCCTGCGGGCGGCGCGCTCTCACCTTGCGTGCGATGAAGGTGAGATCCGAGGACGGCACAAAGATGTAGCTTTGGGTCGTGACCGATGACTCATGACCCAACAGCTCCTGCACGGCACGAATGTCATTCCCGGATTCCTCGTAGGTGATGCGTCCATACCGTCGGCGGAATGAATGGGTCGGTCAACCAGTCGTGCGCTTGATGACCCGATAGGCGTGATCGACGCAGCAGTGTCCATCGACCTTGCCCGGAAACAACCAGCCTTCGCCGGCCGTACTCCTTATTTCCTGTGCCAAATCATTGGAGATTGGCACGATGCGGGTTTTCCCTCCCTTGCCGTGAACCAGCAGGTGGTAGATCGACTCTCCCGCATGAACCGATTCGATGACGTCCGGCCCTTTGACTTTGCTGATTTCCTCTCGTCTCAGTCCCGCCTCGGCGTCCAGTCTGACCATCAGCCGTGCCTTGAGGTTTTCAGCCCAGACACCTGCGGCAACGGCGCTCTCCGGTGCAGGTTGCTTGGTCGGTTTCTTCGGCCGCTTGATGGGAGGCAGCGATGCGACAGGATTATTCTTCATCTTATTTGAGCGTACCGCCCATTTGTAAAACTCATTGATGCTCGCTCTCCTCCCGGCTTTGGCGCTTGCATCGAGATCCGACTCGGTCAGCCAGGATTGAACATCGACGGGCGATACCTGTCGCGGCGGTTTTGAGCAGACCCGTGCAAAATCAGTGACGCGGTACCAATAGGATTCGACGGTTCGTTCTGTCAAACAACGTGCCTGCATATCCAGCACCCACTCGTCTATGAGTTTCGTCCATGATGCAGGCGGTTGCCGATGCGATGTGAACATTGCCATGTGGCCTCCCTTTGTTGCACAACAAAACCGGGTCGCAGGCCGCGACCCGGTAAGACCAAGAAAGATGAATCAACTGGGAGATTTATCTAGTCGTGTTGCTTGGTTGAGCGGGACAGCATTACGCGGAGACAAAGGGATAAAAGCATTAGACGCACGTACGGGGTGGGGTTGATCGTCGGCTGTGAATCAGCGTGTCCAGGGTTCGAATCCCTGCGGGGCACAGACAACCGGAATCGAAAGGTTCCGGTTTTTTGTTTTCCGGCAACCGGCAACCCTATGGGCGCGTTGGCGCGGTTCGTCGTGGGGCGAAGTGTAGAATCGCCACGTTTGCTTTCGCGCCCAGCGAACAATCGTCGCCGGCTCCGCGGACGAATCCCCGATAGCATGCCGTGAACAGTCAGCCATGCCTGTTGCGCGGCGAAGAGAAAAGAAGAAGCAGTGGATTATCCTCTCTTTACCAAGCTGGCCGCCGAGTTCTTCGGCACCGCCATTCTGATGATCTTCGGCAACGGTTCCGTGGCCAACGTCGAGCTCAAGAACACCAAGGGCCACCACGCCGGCTGGCTGAACATCGCCATGGGCTATGGCTTCGGCGTCATGTTCCCGGTGCTCATGTTCGGTGGCGTATCCGGCGCTCATATCAACCCGGCCATGACCATCGCCCAGGCCGTCAACGGCCTGTTCCCGTGGAGCGACGTGCTGCCGTACATCGTCGCTCAGCTGCTCGGCGCCCTGCTCGGCCAGTTCATCGTCTACCTGACCTACTACCCGCACTACAAGGAGACCGAGGACGCCGACGCCATCCTCGGCACCTTCTGCACCACCGACGCGGACAACCAGAAGGTCAACTACTTCCTCAACGAGATGTTCGGCACCCTGGTGCTCGTCTTCGGCGCCCTGTGCTGCCTGTCCCTGGCTTGGGGCAAGCAGGATTACGCCGCCGCCTCCATCGTCGTCGGCTTCATTGTGTGGGGCCTCGTGACCTCCATGGGTGGCCCGACCGGCCCTGGCCTGAACCCGGCCCGCGACCTCATGCCGCGTCTGCTGCACGCCATCCTGCCAATCCCGCACAAGGGCTCCTCCCGCTGGGGCGAGGCTTGGATCCCGGTTGTGGCCCCGATTGTCGGTGCCATTATCGGTGCTTGGCTGTACGTGTTCTTCTTCGCCAGCTGATTCGTTGATTGATTCATGCATGCAAATGGCCTCCGCTCGTTTTGGGCGGAGGCCATTGTCGTTGAATCAGGCAAACGCAGAGACTACTGCTCCAGGAACACCTGCGGGGCCTTCATGAAGTTCGTGGCACAGTGCTCACCGCAGAAGTAATAGGACTTGCCCTCATACTCGCGCGTGATCGCATCGGCGTTCACCGCCACGGTCATGCCGCACACCGGGTCGGTGGCGGTTTCGCCGCCCGCGGGGGCGTTGTGGTGCATGTGCATTCCCATATCCATAGTGTTCTCCTTGTTGGTTGGATTATTGGATTGGTCAGATACGTGATTGGTGTGATTCAGCGTGGTGCGATCGTCGATGATGACGGTCGGCTCGTGAGGCGCGTTGGATGTGGTGGAGCCGGTGGCGTTGGCGGCATTGGCTGATTCGGCCGATCCGGCTGATTCGATACCCGCCGTGCTGCTGCCCGAGCCAGCGGTGCTATCGGCAGCACCCACGTTGATATTCGCCGCATGAAGACGATTGGCGTTCAGCACCAGGCACACCGAGCTCAACGCCATCGCCAGTCCCGCGATCATCGGGCTCAACAGCCATCCGGTGAACGGGTAAAGCACGCCGGCGGCAATCGGAATGCCGATGATGTTGTATCCGAATGCCCAGCCAAGATTCTCTCGGATATTGCGCATCGTGGCATTGGACAGATTGATGGTCCTGATGACGCCGCGCAGATCGCCGCTCATCAGCGTCACGTCTGCCGACTGCATCGCCACGTCGGTGCCGGTGCCGATGGCGATGCCGAGATCGGCCTGTGCCAGCGCCGGGGCGTCGTTGATGCCGTCACCCACCATCGCGATAAGATCGTGCGGCGCGCGGGAGGAGCCGGACGTGGCTGTGTTCTCATCACGCTCGCGCTGCAGTTTGGCGATCCAATAGGCCTTGCCATCCGGCTTGACCTCGCAGATCACCGTATCGATGCCGACCTCACGGGCGATGCGCCCTGCCACTTCGGCCTTGTCTCCTGAAAGCATCACCGTGCGTATGCCGCGTGCACGCAATGCTGCAATCGCTTCCGGCGATCCTTCCTTAACGGTGTCCTGCTCGTAGCTCGGTTTGTTCCAATCGGCGGTCGCATCCACCACGCCGCGCGTAATAGTGCCGGTCTTGTCGAAGACCACAGTGCCGATGCGCCGCGCCTGTTCCAGAGCTTTTGCACTGGTGACCAGCACGCCGTTGGTGGCGCCGAGTCCCAGAGACACAGTGACCGAGAGCGGGGTGGCAAGACCCAGAGCGCACGGGCAGGCGATAATGAGCACGCTGACTGCGGTGATCAGCGCGTGCGCCAGTTGCGGCGCAGGGCCAAGCGCAATCCATATGGCAAAGGTCCATATAGCGATGACCATCACTGCTGGCACGAAATACCTGGCGATTCTATCGGCCAGCTGCTGCACCGGAGCTTTGGTTGCCTGCGCGCGGGCCACCATCGCCGCGATTTGGGAGAGCACAGTATTGGCACCGACCTGAGTGGCTTGCATGACGAGGTCACCCTTGAGCAATACGGTTGCTCCGGTGACGGCCGCTCCGGTCGTTTTGGTGACGGGCTTGGATTCGCCGGTAATCATTGATTCATCGATACTCGCGTTGCCGGCCACGATGATGCCGTCTGTGGGCACGCGCTCGCCGTTCTTGACGACCAGCAGATCGCCGACGGCAATCGTATCGATGTCCATGTCCGTGAAATTCGCGGGATTGAGCCATTCCACGTTCTCTGGCGAAGCCGCGTTCAGCTTATGCGCGGTGCGAGGCCGTAGCTTGATTAGTGATTGCACCGCCTTGCCGGTGCCTTCGCGGGCCTTGGTCTCCAGCAGTCGACCGACCAGCACCAGGGTGATGACCACACCGACCGATTCAAAATACGGCTCGCGTGAACCTTCCGGAAATACCTGAGGGGCTACACAGGTCACCAGCGAATAGAGATAGGCGGCCGATGTGCCCAACGAGACGAGCGAATTCATGTCGGGGGAGCGGTGCGCCAGTGCGGGGAATCCGACCGCGTGGATCGGGTGGCCGCAGTAGAACATCACCGGTGTGATGAGAATGGCCTGCAGCCATGGATTCACCATCCAGTGCGGCACCAGCATCGAATTGGCCATGTGCAGCATGGTGACGATGAACACGGGGAGTGTCAGCACTGTGCCGATGGCCACTAATCGTGTCAACGATGTGATTTCCTTCGTGCGTTCCGCTGCCTCACGTCGTTCTGCTTCTGCGGAGTCCAACATCGGGGCTTCCGCTGATGCAGTGAGCGGGTACAGTTTGTCCGTGCCTGCGCTGGCATTTCCTTCGACCTTCAGCAGGCCGTGCACCATATTCATGCCGCAGGCAAATGGATATTCGCCGGCGGGCAATGCGGGCAATTCCACGTCGGTCACCGCATTGCCGGGCAGCATGGCATCGAGGCCGAGGTCGCCAAACACCACGTGAGAGGTGCATTCACCGGTCTCCTGCCGGTCGAATGTCAGTGTGATCGGTGTGCCCGCGCGCATACTCACCACGGCAGGGGAGTAGCCACCTTTGACGGTGATTGTTGCGGTCTGGCGCTTGCCGGAGGCGTCCATGGCCCCGGATGTGGCCTTCTGCGCGCCGAAAAAGAACCTGAGCACCAGCCATGTCAAGGCGGCTGCCGCAATCAGCGCCGCGGCGGTCGAGAAAAGGTTGAACTCCATCACCGCTCCTTCCCATCAGTATTATACCGAGCAACAGTGTATACCCTATACCCCTATGGGGTATATAATGGGGTGTGTTCAGCCGAAAGATGAGTATCAGGAGGCAGCGATGCACGGGTATGACGACGATAAGGCCAAAGTCATTGCGCGGCTGCGCCGCATTGAGGGGCAGGTTCACGCCATTACGCAGATGGTGGAGGACGATAAATACTGCATTGACGTGTTGACGCAGATTTCGGCATCGAATTCGGCGTTGAAGTCGGTGGCCTTGATATTGCTGGACGATCATCTGAATCACTGTGTGCGCCAGGCGGCGGTGCAGGGCGGTGAAGTTGCCGATAGCAAGCTTGAGGAGGCATCCGCGGCCATCGCGCGCTTGGTGAGGTCGTAGTTGGTCGTGTGTTTGGCTGTTGGCCCTGGTTGTCTGTCGTTATGCATGCGGTGTGATTGTCAATGCTGACGTTAGGAAACAGGAACATATCTACCGCCGGTTGAAGATGGTGGAATACTGGGAACCATGTTTGAACAAATGGGAACTGTGATTGTGGTCATCGCCGTGCTGGTGGTCGGTGCGGGGCTTGGGCTTTGTGCCGGCTTTTTATTGGGGCGGCATAAAGGTCAGGCTATGGCGCGTGATGCCAGGGCTTCGGAGCTGGAGGAGGCCAAAAGCTTGCTGGAGTCGGCGCATGGGGAGGTTGCCGATTTGACCGCTCGCAATGCCGCTTCTCAAGCGCAGCTTGAAGGTGCGAACCAGCAATTGACGTTCGTGAAGTCACAGCTTGCTCAGGCGCAGCATGCGGAACAGATTCGCATCGAGCGTGAGCGTGAGCGCGCGGCCGCCGAGGCTGAACAGAAGCGTAAGGCCGATGCCGAAGCCGCCGAAGTCAAGCGTGTCGAGCAGGAGGCTCGTCTGAAAGAGCAGAGTAAAGTGCTGGAAGCGCTTGCTCCTGTTGCCAAGAATCTCGATTCGCTCCAGACCAAGGTCACCCAAATCGAAGAAGGCCGCAAGAAAGAGATGGGGGCGCTCGGGGCTCAACTCAAGGGCCTGAATGATCAGCAGGCCCGGTTGGACAAGGAAACGAGTTCACTATCCGCGGCACTGCGCAACAATAAGGTTCGTGGTGCCTGGGGCGAGGCGCAGCTGAAGAATATTGTGGAGTCCGCGGGATTGCTGGAGCACGTTGACTTTGACACCCAAGTGGTGGTGTCCGATGCCGACGGTCGTATGCTCAGGCCGGATATGGTGGTGCATCTGCCCGGTGGCAAGACCATTCCGATTGATGCCAAGGTGCCGTATGCCGACTATCAGCGGGCTTGTGAGATTCCCGAGACCGCGGGCCCCGAGGAGTTGGATCGTCGTAACGACCTGTTGCGATCCCATGCCAAGGCGCTTCGAGAACACGTGCGTGCGTTGGGGGAGAAGGCCTATTGGAATGCGTTCCCCGTCACTCCTGATTTCGTTATCGCCTTTATTCCCAATGAGGCGTTGTTGCAGGCGGCGCTTGAGGCCGATCCCACGCTGATGGATGATGCCTTCTCCCGCAAGGTGGCCTTGACCTCGCCAGTGACCCTGTGGGCCGTGCTGAAATCAGTGGCCTATGCATGGCAGCAGCAATCGCTGACGGATGATGCCAAGCAGTTGTTCGATTTGTCTCGAGAGCTGTATGAGCGCTTCGCCGTGCTTGGCGACTATGCCACCAGGCTGGGAACCCAAATCACCAAGACGGTCAGTGCCTATAACAAGTTCGCATCCAGTTTGGAGCGACGTGTATTGCCCACGGCTCGCAAACTGCAAAAGCTCGAACCCACCAAGGTGCTCGAGGAAGTGCCTCTTATCGAATCAGACAAAGGCAATGTCAGTGAGTTATCCGCCCCCGAGGTGACATCGTCGGAGGATGATGAGCCGGTCAAGCTGACTGCCTCAGGCGATAGGCTTGAAGCATGACTGAATCTGGATTCCGCCCGACCGGCACCTCGGACCTCAATGTTTCACGCGACGCTTCCGCTTTTGCCATGCTGGAGCCGCATGAGCAGCTGGCCACCCTGCTGAAGGAGCACGTGGTTGGCCGCCCGTTTTCGGAACTTGCCTCGGTGACTTTCGATCATCGTGCCGCCACGGTGATGGGTCATGTGCTCATTGACACTCTTGAAGATGCAGGCTATTCGGTTGACGATTTTGACGCCGTTGGTGCCTTGACTGCAGCTGCCGTACCCATGGTGTCTGCCATGATTCATGCTGCTGCTTCTCGTGGTGAGGATCTGGACGGATTCGTAATGGACTTCGTGTATCCCTCAATCAAGGGTCCGTCTATTGAAGGACGGCGCGTGATGCTGTTGGATGCATGGCTGTCCGAAAAATCGTATGTGCAGACCAGTTCGCTGGTTACCCTGCGTAATGGCAACGAACTCAGCCTCGACTTCGGCGTGGTCGAACAACTCGGCGCTCAGGTCGTGGCTATTACCTCACTGGTCGGCGGTGGAGCTAAAGACATCAATGTCATCAACCCCTCCACTGGCGAAAGCCACGTACTGCCATTCGTTCAGGTCTTTGACGAATCCGAGCTGAGGTAATTCCATTCGTGGCTTCCCCATTCGGGAGGCTGTCGGGCGCAACGAGCTGTGGTCGGCGCACGACGTTGATAATCTCCGAGGAGCAACTGTGCACGCACCCAACCAGATTTCCTTGGCGGCAAAAGCCTCGGGCGAACCGGAATTCCGTGAAGTCGGTCTTGGCCCATGGGCTGAAACCCATCCCGGCGAACCTCGTCCTGATGACTTGGCATCGCCTAATTACGATGTCCGTTTCGATTCTGCTCTGCTCGATGAGGGCGATCGCCGCAATGTGCTCGACCGATATCGCTACTGGACTGTGCAGGCCATCAAAGAAGATCTCGATGCCCACGGCCGCCACGATTTCGAAGTGGCGGTGGAGAACTGGACCCACGATTTCAATATCGGATCCATGGTGCGCACTGCCAATGCTTTTCAGGCCAAGCGCGTGCATATCGTCGGCCCGCATAAGTGGAATCGCAAAGGCGCGCTGATGACTGAGCTCTACCAGCACGTTGAGCATCACCCCTCAATCGCGGAGTTGGTGGAATGCTGGCATAATCGTATCGCTGGTGAAATCGCTACCGAACGGGCGCGGGCTGGGGCGGCTGCCTTAAAGGCCCATGCCATCGCCAGTGCTCATAATGGGGCGGAGACTGGTGCCGGCAATGGGTCGGAGGGTATCATCGGTAATTCCGGTGCAACTGTGTCCTCCCACGTGTCGGCGCTGAATGCTGTTTCGGCAGTTGCCGAGGCCACTGCCGAAATCGCACAGGCGGATGCCCGCATCAAGGAACTGGAAGCCGCTCGCATCATTGCTCTGGACATCATTCCGGGCGCGGTGCCCATGGAGACCTATGCATTCCCCAAGCGCTGTCTGCTACTGTTCGGCGCCGAAGGCCCCGGGCTGAGCAGTAAGGCCTTGGAACTAGCCGACGACGTGGTATACATCTCCCAATTTGGTTCGGTGCGGTCCATTAACGCTGGCGCCGCGGCGGCCGTGGCCATGCATGCATGGATTGCCCGGCATGCCGCAACCGCAGTCTGATGGAGCATAGAAAAGGCTCGCTGCCATCGCAATTCCGCGTATTATCTGTGGTGTTGCGTCACGGCAATAATCCGTGAAACATTTTGTGAAACATCAATTCCCCATATTTCCTCCTGTGAAACATCGCGTGAAACACAAGCCCTGGTAGACGTGTGCCAACAGTTCTCCCCAATCTGCCCAATATAGGCTAGGATGAAAGCATGATTGAAGTTGAGGAGCTGAGCAAACGCTTCAAGACCAAGCAGGCACTAGACGGTGTGTCGTTCACTGCCGAAGATGGCAAGGTTACGGGTTTTCTGGGACCGAATGGCGCAGGCAAATCCACCACTATGCGTGCTGCGATCGGACTCATCAGCCCGGATAAGGGCCGCGCGCTAATCGATGGCAAACCATATGTCACCTTACGCGCACCAATGCGTGCGGTCGGTGCGGTGCTTGACGCCAAGTCAGCGCATAAGTCGCGCACTGCACGAGCCCATTTACAGGCCCTTGCCTATACCAACAACATTCCTAAGCGTCGAGTCGATGAGGTCATTGACATGACCGGTCTGCAAGCTGTGGCCAATGTCAGAGCCGGTCAGTTCTCGCTCGGTATGAGCCAGCGACTGTCCATTGCTGCGGCATTGCTGGGCAACCCGCACAATCTGGTGTTGGACGAGCCAATCAACGGTCTCGATCCAGAAGGCATTAAATGGGTTCGCGACTTATGTCGTTACTACGCAGCTGAAGGACGAGCCGTGCTGCTGAGCTCGCACTTGATGAGCGAGGTGGCATTGACCGCGGATAATCTGGTGATTATCGGGCAAGGCCATGTGTTGGAAACCACCACGGTGAGTGCATTCGTGGCCGAGCATTCCTCCAGATCCATCCGTGTGGTGACGCCGGAACCCGACAAGTTGCGTGCGATTTTTACCAGTAGCCCTGAGGTTACCGTGGTTCCCGATACTCGCAAATCCGATGACCCGCAAGTAGGCGAGGTATTTCGTGTCAATGGCGCCGACTTGGTTGCGGCGGCACAGGCGTTTGCCCGGGCCGGCCTGATTACTTACGAATTCGTCGAAGAGCACGCCTCTTTGGAAGAGTCGTATATGGCGCTGACCCACAGCAGCGCCGAATACCTGGCCAAGGAGGTCGGATGATGAGCTCCAATACCATGAGAACGGCCACGGAAAACGCCAATATGACCGGCAGTATGAGTGGTGCAGCTGCTGAAAAGCATATGCCTGATGCGACCGGACCCAGCCAACCTGCCAACGCAGAGGCTTCCGGCCGTCCTGCCTCTAGCCGTCGTGCCAGCAGCACGTACCGTCGTGCCAAGCTCACTGTGTTCGGCTCGCTAAAAGCCGAATTGCTGAAACTGTGGTCACTGAACTCCACCAAGGTGCTGTTGGGTATTGCGGTCGCGCTCATGCTGGCTATGTCCGCGTTGAGCGCTTGGAGTGTGACCTTCATGGCGTCTACGGATTTGAACACTGGCAAGACGCTGGACAATCCCAAGCCCATATCCGCCGCAGATCTGTGGGCGGTACTGGCTTCTTCCGGCTCGACCGCGGCGCTGGTCATCGGCATTTTCGGCGTGATGGCCATCACCAGCGAATACACCACATCAGCCGTGCAATCCAGTCTGACGGTCAACCCCAGGCGCGGCATGTTCTATGCCACTAAGTCCGTGGCCACGGCCCTGTTTGCGCTGGTTGCTGGTATTGTCGGCATTCTGCTGGCCGCAGGTGTGCTCTGGCTATTCACTCGAGGCCATGACATTACGGCGCTGACCAGCGATCAAAGTCGAATCATTCCTGTCACGTTGATCGGCTTCCCTCTGACTATTGTGCTGGTGTCCCTGATGGCGCAGGGACTTGGCGGCATGACCCGTTCCACAGTGGGCGGTGTATGCGCGCTGATCGTGCTCTTCATGGTGCTCTCGTCAGTACTGTCCATCACATCGATGGCCATTAACCAGGTCGAATGGCTTGGCACTTTGTCCTATCTGACACCGGACACCGCCATGAATCATTTCCTCGGCGCTGGTATAGAAAGCAGCTCGCAGTCCACCCTTGCCGCAGCCGTTAAACCGAACTACTGGATTCCCGATTGGTGGCAGTCCGGCCTGATCCTTCTCGCCTGGGCCGCCGCAGCATGGGCTGGCGGACTCATCGTCACCAAAAAAGCGGACATCAAGTAGCTATGTTCTCTGCTGCAGGATTATCGCCGCATAAAGCAATCACACCTTCGTGCATCAGACATATTCTGACGATTGTTATCGCATCACCATTGTTGCGTCGGGAACGCCGGCAGCCCGTAGTTTATTGATCATTGGATGCTGCTTCAACACATCCTCATAAGTGAACCGAACTATGGAGTCGACTTTGGCTCGATACAGTCCGGTTTCCCGCTCTTTTTCCGCGTGCACTGCTCCTTGAATACCCCTGCGGTCATTCATATTCGGATTGGTGTATTTCTCGTACCCGTCATATTCGCCGACGATAAGACGGCCGTCGGGCAGCCGCCAGAGATAATCTACCCGGTACAGCGCGCCCGTTTGCGGGTCGGTGATGTCTTGCTGCAATTCGGGGACCATGAGTCCGCCTTCAACGATTGTGCCTCGACCGAGTGATTCGCCGCCGTTTTCGCTTGCCGGGTTCGCATAATGAAGCAAGCGGAATATCGGCGTGCAATCGCGGTGCATAGTGCTGCAAATATTGAGAATATCCGCAATGGCAGTACCTTTACGTAGTGCCGAATCGATGATTGGCAACGCGAAGCGAAAATCGGTAGACAGCCCGCAGTCCACTACTGTTTGTGCCCCATTGGTCACAGGGATTCCATTGACATATTCCGGTGCACAATGTGGTACGAATACACGTTTGATATTGGCATTGTTCGCGTTGGTACCTTGCGACGCGGTGGCGATGGTAACGGAGCCGGCATGAAGATGCCATGGGTGTTCGAAACCATGCAGTGCCGCTGCGGTGACTCCGGCGAAAACCCAGTTTGGATGCTTGAGATGGAGTGTGCATGCCACATGCTGTATGCGTTCATCGGGTTTGAGCGCATTCCAGTATTCCGGTTTGACATACATGTTGGGAAATACTCGCTTGAGCTCGAGTTCTTTGGCTCGGCGAATAAGGGCCGAGCAGTGTGATTTTGTTCGGCCGTAAATACATATGCCTGCTGCTTCCGCTTGCGCGATAAGCGCATCCACTTCTTTGTGATGTTTCATGAATCGAGAGTATGCCAATCGAGAATGAAGTGTCCACTTGTTCGGGCAATGTGGTCGCAGCTTCGAGCGGATTCGCATGTGAGGATTGCATAGATTGGCTATATCTCGCGGATGCTTGCGGATTGAGGTGTGAATCATCGGCATGATAATTATGCATGTGCCCCCGTTGCGGCGTGGAATGTGGATAACTATTTCGAGTGCGTTGATGCGGTGCCTGGAGAGGCTTTCCTGTTCCTTGCACTTGCCGGATTCGGTTTTTGGCGTTTAGAGGGGCAATTGGTGTTTAAAGAGGGGCAAACCTGACTAGCTCGTATTTTTGCTCCGCTGAGAAGTCGTGAGTAGAGCATTTTCTCGATTAGATCGAGGTTTTGCTTCGCTGGGGGACAGCAGCGAGGTGCTTTCATGGTCAGCTCGTGGTTTTACCTCGTTGAGTGCCAGTAAGCGTGGTTTTTCTTCGGCTTTGTCGTGGTTTTGCCCCGCTGCGAGGTGATGAGTGGTGCGGTGTCGTGATCTGTTGGTGGTTTTGCTTCGCTTGGGATGATGAGGGAGGTGCTTTCGTTGGTTATTCGCGATTTTGCTTCGTTGAAGAGTTGTGAGTGAGTCGTTTCCATTAGTTACTCGTGGTTTTGCCCCGCTGAGGGGTGATGAGTGGGGTGGTTGTGCGGTTGGCTGGTAGGTTTGCCCCGTTGGGAGCTCTCGAATTGGTGGTGGAACCCGTGAAGGGCTGGCGCATTGTTCCAATGGCGGGAAAACGAGGCTTTCCGATAACTGCGTGTCACATACGGCTCATATAGTTAAGGCCATGCCAACATTTTCACGCGAAGAAATCGTGCATTTGGGCGACTTGGCCCGAATCGCGCTCACCGATGAGGAAATCACCCGTCTGCAGGGCGAACTGAACGTCATCGCAGACTCCATCAACAAGGTTCAGGAAGTCGCCTCCGACGATGTTCCGCCCACCGCCAACCCGGTTCCGCTGGAAGCCTACCTGCGCCCGGACGTCGCCGAAACCCCGCTCACGCAGGAAGAGGCGCTCGCCGGTGGCCCGAAGACCGAGGCCGGCATGTTCGTGGCACCGCGAATCCTGGGAAGCGAGGAGTAATCGATGAGCAACGAAACCGCAACACTCGTCAAACTGTCCGCCACTGAGCAGGCTGCTGCCATCAAGAAGGGTGATGTCACCTCCCACGAGCTCGTCGAGGCCCATCTCAAGGTGATTGAGGCCGCCGAGCCGTCCATCAAGGCCTTCCTGAAGGTCTCCGGCGATGTGGCCCTCGAGCAGGCCGACGCCTTCGACGCCAAGTCCGCAGAAGACAAGGCCGCCCTGCCCGAGCTGGCCGGCGTGCCGATCGCCATCAAGGACATGATCGTCACCAAGGGCATCGAGACCACCGCCGCTTCCAAGATTCTCGAAGGCTGGGTGCCGCCGTACGACGCCACTGTCATCGAAAAGCTCAAGGCCGCCGGCATGCCAATTCTCGGCAAGACCAACCTTGACGAATTCGCACAGGGCTCCTCCACCGAGCACTCCGCCTACCAGACCACCCACAACCCGTGGGATACCGAGCGTGTGCCCGGCGGCTCCGGCGGTGGCTCCGCTTCCGCAGTCGCCGCATTCGAGGCCCCGCTGGCTCTCGGCACCGACACCGGTGGTTCGATTCGTCAGCCCGGCGCTCTGACCGGCACCGTGGGCGTCAAGCCCACCTACGGCGGCGTCTCCCGTTACGGCGCCATCGCCATGGCCTCCTCGCTCGACCAGATCGGCCCGGTCTCCCGCACCGTGCTCGACTCCGCCCTGCTGCAGGAGATTATCGGTGGCCACGACAAGCGTGATTCCACCTCCATTCCCGAAGGCCCGCGCCCGATGGTCGCCGCCGCCCGCGAAGGCGCCAAGCGTGACCTCAAGGGCATGAAGGTCGGCCTCATCAAGGAACTCGGTGGCGACGGCTTCCAGCCCGGCGTCGAGGCCCGCTTCAACGAGGCCGTCGACAAGCTCAAGGAAATGGGCGCCGAGGTCGTTGAGGTCTCCTGCCCGCACATCGGCTACTCGCTGGGTGCCTACTACATCATCATGCCGTCCGAGGTCAGCTCCAACCTGGCCCGCTACGACGGCATGCGCTACGGCCTGCGCGTCATGCCGCCGACCGGCGTGCCGCAAACCGCCGCCAACATGATGGCCTACACCCGTGAAGCCGGCTTCGGCGACGAGGTCAAGCGCCGTATCATCCTCGGCACCTACGCCCTGTCCGCCGGCTACTACGACGCCTGGTACGGCTCGGCTCAGAAGGTTCGTACGCTGATCATCGAAGACTTCAAGAAGGCTTTCGAGAAGGCCGACGTGCTCGTGGCTCCCACCAGCCCGTCCACCGCCTTCAAGTTCGGCGAGAAGATGGACGATCCGCTGGCCATGTACATGAACGACATCGCCACGATTCCGGCCAACCTTGCCGGTATGCCCGCCATGTCCATCCCGGCCGGCCTGTCCGACGACGGTCTGCCCGTCGGCTTCCAGTTCATCGCCCCGCAGCAGCGCGACGAAGTCATGTACAAGCCGGCGGCGGCCCTGGAAGCCGCGCTGGAGGACGGCTGGAACGGCCCGATCTGGAAAGACCTCAAGACCCCGTGGCTTGACGGTCTGGGCAAGTGAGCATCGGAAGGAAAGAAACACATCATGGCTGAAAAACTGATGAAATACGCCGATGCCACCAAGAAGTACGATGTGGTCTTCGGTCTGGAAACCCACGTGGAGCTGTCCACGAACACCAAGCTGTTCTGCCCGGCCCACATTGAATTCGGTGGTGAGCCGAACACAGAGTTGACCCCGGTGAGCCTCGGTCTGCCGGGAAGCCTGCCGGTGATTAACAAGACCGCCGTCGATTACGCCATCAAGCTGGGCCTTGCCCTGCACTGCGAAATCGCCGAGTGGAGCCAGTTCGCCCGTAAGAACTACTTCTACCCGGATATGCCGCGTGACTACCAGATTTCGCAGTACGACAAGCCCACCAACGGCAACGGCTATCTGGACGTTGAGCTGGAAGACGGCACCGTGTTCCGTGTGCCGATCGAGCGCGCCCACATCGAGGACGACGCCGGCAAGAACACCCACGTGGGTGGCGCCGACGGCCGTATCGAGGGTGCCGACCACTCGCTGGTCGACTACAACCGCGCTGGTGTGCCGCTGATCGAGATTGTGACCAAGCCGATCGAGGGTGCGGGCGACCGCGCTCCCGAAATCGCTGGTGCTTATGTTCGCGCTATCCGCGACATCGTGCGCGCGCTGAACATCTCCCACGCCCGCATGGAACAGGGCAACATGCGCGCCGACGTGAATGTTTCGCTGCGCCCGAGCGCCGATGCCCCGTACGGCATCCGTTCCGAAACCAAGAACGTGAACTCGTTCCGTGGCATCGAGAAGACCATTCAGTACGAGATTCGCCGTCAGGCCGCGCGCCTCGACGAAGGCAAGGAGATTCTGCAGGAGACCCGCCACTGGGATGAGGCTACGCAGACCACCGCTGGCGGCCGTCTGAAGTCCGATGCCGACGACTACCGTTACTTCCCGGACCCCGACCTCGTCATGCTCCACATCACCAAGGAGCACATCGAGGAGATGAAGGCCCAGATGCCGGAAATGCCGCGCGAGCGCCGCAACCGTCTCAAGTCCGAGTGGGGCCTGAGTGATCTGCAGATGCGCGACATCCTCAACGCCGACGCCCTCGACCTGATTGAGGAAACCGTCAAGGCCGGGGCCAAGGCTGCCGGTGCCCGCAAGTGGTGGCTGGGCGAGCTCTCCCGCGAAGCCAACGCCAAGGGTGTGTCCCTCGAAGAGCTGCCGATTACCCCGGCCGATGTGGCCGAGGTCGAGAAGCTCATCGCCTCCGGCAAGCTCAACGACAAGCTCGCCAAGCAGACCGTCGAAGGCGTGCTTAAGGGCGAAGGCACTCCGGATGAAGTCGTCAAGAAGCACGACTACAAGATCGTCGAAGACAACGGTGCCATCGAGACGGCCGTCGACGCGGCGTTCGAGGCGAACCCGGACGTGGTCGAGAAGCTCAAGAGCGGCAACATGAAGCCGATGGGCGTGATCATCGGCGCCGTGATGAAGGCCACGCGTGGCCAGGCCGACGCCAAGGCCGTCACCAAGGTCGTCATGAGCAAGATCAAGGGCTGATTAGATTCACTGGCTCCCCTCTTTGAGGGGAGCTCCTTTTGTAAGGGAACGACCCCACTCACTTCCAGCGTTCACCCAGTCAAGTAAGATATGTTCGGCACTGAATCGCGAGCCGAGACAGGGGACATACGCTAATGACTGAAACCAACGAGACGCTGAGCCTGGCTACTGACGCGCAACTTACGCGCGATCTGCCACATAGCATCGTCATTCCACCGATTACCGGTGAAATGGTGCATTTGCGCCCCGCTACCGTTGAAGACCTGCTCCGGTTGGATGAACTCGACGCTTTCTATGGCGCGTCCAAAATCACCGGTAAAGATGCGGCCACCGAACGTGCCGTCGTGCACACATGGGTTCGTCGTTCTCAGGCTTGGGAAGCCGGACAGGCTCCCGCGGAATCAGGCGTGGGCGATCCGGAATCTCGCCGCACCATCGCATGGGCCGTGCTTACCGACGCCGACCATGACGATGACGGCATGATCGATGCCGCTCCCACCGACAATGTTATCGGCATGATTTTCCTCATCGATATCGATGGCTGGTCCCGTTCCGCCCGTATCCAGATCATTCTGGGCAAGGACTACCGCGGCCGCGGCTATTCCCGCGATGCCATGCCGCGTGTGATGACCTACGGCTTTGCCCCGGAGCCGGCCGGCTTGGGCATGCACCGTATCTGGGTGAGCGTTCCGGAAACGAACACTCGCTCGATTTCCGTCTACCAGTCGCTTGGTTTCGTGCCGTCGGGCACATCGCGCGATGCCCTGTGGGATGTGGAAAACAATAAGTATCAGGATCTTATTGTTATGGATACGTTGGTGGATGAATACGATCCGATTCGCTCCCTGGATGCTTTCGGCATGCACTTGATTGAGGACAATCCCGGCGTCAAGGAAGCGCTGTCTGCGCGTGAACACTCCATGGCGATTCAGCAGCGTGTTGCCGAGCCCGGAGCAGGAGAGCAGTCCACGGCTGCCGACGAGTCCGAGACATCGTCTGAAATCGCCGAAGCACCTGCCCAACCGCAGAGCACCAGCGAGCAGGCCACCACGGGAACGCATACTCGTTCCACGGATGAAGAGAGCAATTGGCCATATGGTCAGGCCGACCGCAAATCTTCCAAGGAAGCTTGGTGGCGTACACTGGGTCGCGGACGCAAGCGAGATACGGAAGGTGAATAATCGAGCATGAGCGCCGAGGATCTGGATAATTACGAAACTGACGCCGAACTCGCGTTGTACCGGGAATACCGCGATGTCATCAAGCTGTTCACGTACGTCGTGGAGACCGAGCGCCGTTTCTATCTAGCGAACAAAGTGGATTTCAATGTTCGTTCCGCAGGCCAGGACGTCTACTTCGACGTGCAGCTGACTGATGCATGGGTATGGGATGTGTACCGTTCCAGCCGTTTCGTCAAGTCGGTGCGTATCGTGACGTTCAAGGATGTCAATGTCGAGGAAGTACAGAAAACCGACATCGACATTCCTGACGATATTCATTAAAGGTGTATCTGCCCTCGCCAAGATAACAAGAGGCGGCAGCACAAAGAACCTGTTTGCATCGCCCGCGCGCATCGCGGTCTATGCAATATTCGCAAGGGAATACACAGTTTGAACGTGCGTTTCCGAGGCTTACGATAAACTATCGCTGATTTGGTTATAAGGAGATGCAAGTGAGTGAAAAGCAATCTGTGGTGATTATCGGTGGTGGTCCTGCCGGTTTGACCGCCGCATGGGAATTGATTAAGGACGGCGGCGCTGATAAATACGATGTGACTGTGCTTGAGGGAACCCGTGCATTCGGCGGTATCTCGCGTACCGTGAAGCACAACGGCAACCGCATGGATATTGGCGGTCACCGCTTCTTCTCAAAGGACGAGCGCATCATGGATTGGTGGAAGACAGTCCTGCCGCTGCAGGGCGCGCCTTCCTATGATGACAAGAAGCTCGGCCGTGAGCACGATATGGAGTCGGGCGGCCCCGATCCCGAGGTGGAAGACAAGGTGATGCTAAAGCGTCACCGTGTGTCCCGTATTTTCTGGAACCGTCACTTCTTCGACTACCCGATTTCCCTGAGCCCCAACACGCTGAAGGCTATGGGCTTCAAGCTCACCATGGTGGCCGGCTTCAGCTACTTGAAATCCATGTTCCACAAGTTGCCCGAAGACAATCTGGAGAACTTCTACATCAACCGCTTTGGCCGCAAGCTGTACTCGATGTTCTTCGAGGGCTACACGGAGAAGCTGTGGGGACGTCACCCCTCCCAGATTTCCGCTGACTGGGGTGCCCAGCGCGTCAAGGGTCTGAGCATCATGGGTGTGCTCAAGAACGCCTTCCAGAAGCTACTGCCCAAGCAGCGCTCCAACGCCGAGGTCGAGACCTCGCTTATCGAGGAATTCTGGTACCCGAAGTATGGCCCCGGCCAGCTGTGGGAGACTGTGGAATCCAACTGTGAGAACGCCGGCGTCAAGGTGCTGACCGACGCCACGGTGGTCGAACTGCGTCAGAACAACGGCTCCATCTCCTCGGTGGTGTATGAGGACTCCGAAGGTAACCGCACCGAGCTTGCCGCCGATCAGTTCATCTCGTCGATGCCGGTCAAGGACTTGGTCAACGCCATCGATGCAGCCGGTTCCGATCCGGAAAGCCCCGAATCCAAGGGCGCTCCTGCCGACATGACCAAGGTGGCCAACGGCCTGCCGTACCGCGACTTCGTGACCGTGGGTCTTCTGGTCAAGCACCTGAAGCTCAAGAACACCACGAACATTCCCACCCTCGGCAACCCGCCGATTGTGCCGGACTGCTGGATTTATGTTCAGGATCCGGGCTACAAGGTCGGCCGTCTCCAGATCTTCAACAACTGGAGCCCGTACCTGGTCAAGGACGTGAACGACACCGTGTGGGTTGGTCTGGAGTACTTCTGCGAAGAGGGTGATTCCTTCTGGAACATGAGTGAGGAAGACGCCACCAAGTTCGCCATTTCCGAGCTCACCCGCATGCGCGTGATCAATGGCCCGGATGAGGTCCTCGACTCCCACCGTGAACGCGTGAAGAAGGCCTACCCTGCATACTTCGATACCTACGAGCACATGGACGAGCTCATCGAATACCTCGATGGCTTCGGCAACCTGTACTGCGTGGGGCGTAACGGTCAGCACCGTTACAACAACATGGACCACTCCATGGCCACCGCCATTGAGGCCGTCGGCAACATCAAGACCGGCAAGACGTCCAAGAAGAATGTGTGGTCGGTCAATACCGACAAGTCCTACCACGAAGAAAAGTAATCAGCGGAGCGTATGCCGCCTTTCTTCACCCTCGACGCACCTCAGTGCGCCTTCGGGGTCAGACGGCGGCCTCCGCACGCGCTGATTACTTTTCTTCCCTCGCAGATTTTGCATTCTCGGCTCCCCTCTCTGAGGGGAGCTGGCTCGCGAAGTGAGATTGAGGGGAGCCAACCCCAGCAATTACATACGGCCTGCCGATACTCGGCGGGCCGTTTTGCATTGGTCGTGCTCGCGTTGTAGAGTGAACAACGTTCGCGAGAACATCAGAGACGTAGCGAACATTCATGAGCGGTACAGCCGCAGAATCACTCTTAACGCCGTAACAGGCATGGGCCTGTTCGGTATGGAAAGGGCAACCAGTGGCAAATAGCCAGAATCTTGAGGATATGAAGCTGCCTGAGCTCAAGGAGCTCGCCAAGCAAATGGGTCTGCGAGGCACGTCTACCATGCGCAAGCCCGAACTGCTCGCCACCTTGCAGGCCGCCCGCAGTGGCGGTGAGCCGCCGGCTGGCGTCACTGTGCGCACTCCCAAGGCCGACAAGGCCGTCACCAAGGCAGCCAAGGCTGAGCCGGTCGTCGAAGAGACCGTTGCTCTGGCGGAACCGCAGCTTGATCTATCCGCACTTGCCGAAGAGCCCAAGGCCGCGGAGCCCCGTCGTGTGCGCCGTAAGGCAGCCGATGAGGCCACTGAAGAACCGCGCGATGCCCGTCATCGCCGCGATGATGAACGAACCGGCCGCAAGCCGCGCAAGCAGGCCGATGAGGCCGGCGATCTGCTCGCCTCCCTCGATTTGGGCGAGACAACCGCTCCCGAGCGCCGCCGCAACCGTCGTGACGACACCGAAGCTCCGCTCATTCGCCGTGTGCATGATGAGGATCAGCCGCGTCGCCGTCGCCGTCCTGCGGACAGCAGCGACGAGACCGTGCGCGATTTGGATGACATTCTGGCCACGCTGCCCACGCAGAAGCACGACGAACCTTCCGACGATGGTGAACAGAGCGAAGACCGCGAGTTCAGCCGTCGCAGCCGTAACCGTGACCGAGATCGCGACAACCGCAATGATCGCAATGACCGCCGCAACCGCCGTATGCGTGGTCGTGACCGTGGCGAAAACGCCGGCGAGGACGATCGTCGTTTCGATGATCGCGAGAACCGCAATGACCGCCGCGAGGAGCCGCAGGAAGACCTGGTACCGGTGGCCGGTATCGTCGATGTGCTCGATTCCTATGCGTTCGTGCGTACGTCCGGCTATCTGCCTGGCCCGAACGACGTGTACGTCTCCATGGGCCAGGTCAAGAAGTATGGCCTGCGCAAGGGCGATGCCGTGCACGGTTCCATTCGAGCCCCGCGCGAGAACGATCGCCGCAACCAGCGTCAGAAGTTCGTGCCGCTGCAGTCCATTGACTCGATTAACGGCCAGAGCGTCGAGGACGCACTGAACCGTCCGCAGTTCTCCAAACTCACCCCGCTCTACCCGCAGGAGCGCCTCAAGCAGGAGACCGCGCCGAACAAGCTCACTGGCCGCATCATGGATATCGTTTCCCCGATCGGCAAGGGCCAGCGTGGTCTGATCGTCTCCCCGCCTAAGGCCGGTAAAACCATCACCCTGCAGAACATCGCCAATGCCATTGCCGCCAACAACCCCGAGGTTCACCTGATGGTGGTGCTCGTGGACGAGCGACCTGAAGAGGTCACCGATATGGAGCGCACGGTTCAGGGTGAGGTCATCTCCTCCACCTTCGATCGTCCTGCTTCCGATCACACCACCGTTGCTGAGCTGGCCATCGAGCGCGCCAAGCGTCTTGTGGAGCTCGGCCAGGATGTCGTAGTGCTGCTCGATTCCATGACCCGTCTGGCCCGTGCCTACAACATCGCGGCTCCGGCTTCCGGTCGTATCCTGTCCGGTGGTGTGGATGCCCAGGCGCTCTACCCGCCGAAGAAGTTCTTTGGTGCGGCCCGCAACATCGAAAACGGCGGCTCCCTGACCATCATCTCCTCGGCGCTGGTGGAAACCGGCTCCAAGATGGACGAGGTGATTTTCGAGGAGTTCAAGGGTACCGGCAACATGGAGCTTCGCCTCTCCCGAGAGCTGGCGGACAAGCGCTTGTTCCCGGCCATCGACATCAACGCCTCCGGCACCCGCCGCGAAGAACTCATCACCGACCCGCAGGAGCTGCCGATTATCTATCGTCTGCGCCGACTGCTGGGTGGCATGGAGCCTGAGCAGGCCTACCAGACCCTGGTGCCGCGTCTCAAGAAGACCGCCACGAACCGCGACTTCCTAGCCGCTATCGTGCAGCAGGCCAACACCGGCAACGCGGTCAACGGCAACTGATTAGGCTGCTGGACAAATAGCATCAAGGGCTGTGCTCCGATTGATACGGAGCACAGCCCTTTTCACATATGATGTGGATGCGCCAACTATTACATTGCGGTTGTAGTATGGCCATCAACGCTCGTGTGCACGTTGACAGCAAATGGAATGGGAGAGGTATCAATGAGTTCGATTGTTCTGGGAATGGGCAACGGCGCAGTCATGTTTGGTGATCGTGATGCCAGCAATGTGCCCGATGATGATCTCATTCAGCTGGTGAATCCTGCTGCTGTTAATATCAGTGCCTTTGATTTAAGCGTACTGCGCGGTGATGGTATTTTCGAGGCCACCACCGTGTTCAAGGGCTTCCCGATTTCGTTGGAAAACCACCTGCACCGATTGTCGGATTCCGCCCGGCTGATGGATTTGCCTACTCCCAATATTGCGGCCATTACGCGCGGTATTGAGAAGGTGATGTCTGCCTATGATGATCCAGAACCGGCACCATTACTGCGTATTATCGTTTCGCGCGGTCTCGATCAGGAAACCGGAATCGGCAAAGCTGCTGCGGCGTCTGGCAACACTGCGCCGACTATTTCCATTTGAGCCTTCTGTTGTTTTCGTGGGTTAGAGGATGGGTGTTGGTAGGTGGGTGGGTAGGCCGCTGCATCGGAGTTTGATCATGGCGATGAGGTTGTCGACGTGTCGGAAGCCGTAGGCCATGCGGATGGTGGCCTTGATCTTGTTGTTGAACGCTTCCAGACGCGCGTTGGAGTAGCCGGGTCCGATGGTTCCGAGGATGTCGTCCCTGCGTCTGCGGATCTTCCTGCACGGTTCCACGGCCTCGGGGATGCGGCTGTGGGAAGCCCGGAAGATCCATCGTTTCAATTCGGCTTCGGCTTGTCCGACGGGTTGGTGCGGGAGCGTCCTGAGAAGTTCCTTCAACTGCCATGACCGGTAGAGCTGGCCCTTGGGATCCGTGTCCCTGAGCGTCTCCAACGCTCCGGATTGCCGTTCGGTCAGGTCGCCGGGGTTCTTGGGGCACGGCGTATTTCAGGCCTTTCATCGTCTCCGTGGCTGTCTTGTCGTTGCCGCGTCTGGCTTGGTTCCACAACCGTTTCCTGACCTGGTCGAGCGTGTCGGTCATCCAGGAGACGATGTGGAACGAGTCGAGCACGCGCTCGGCGTTCGGCAGGTGCTCCTTCACGCTGGCGTCGATCCATTTGGCGCCGTCGCCGGTGACTACCTTGATGGAGGCGCGCTGCTCGTCGGTCAGCTGCCGGAAGAACAGGTCGAGGACCTCCTTGCCGTATCCGTCGTGCGCCCGGACGACCCGTTTGCGCTTGTGGTCGACGACCACGGTGATGTACGTGCGCCCCTTCCTGTAGCTGGTCTCGTCCACGCCTATCGCGGTGAGACCGTCGAACATGCACGGCATCGAGGATCCCAAGCGGGCGGCGACCCTGCGCGCGATGTCACCGGCGGTCCTCCACGCGATGCGTAGGAATCCGCCCAAGGTCTTCCGGCTGGCGACCGCCGTCAGCCACGCGCGCTCCATCTCGAAATTCCTGGTGAACCGGCTGCCCGGCTCCGTCCACGGCACTTGGGCGACCGCCACGCCATGCTCCGCGCACGCCACGCGCGGCGCCATGGGCTCGACCCCATAGCGGCCGAAGTCCTGGTGGCGCCATCGCCGTTCGCCGCCCCCGTCGTCGTATTTGGGGCACTTGCGCCCGCAACGCGAGCAACGCAACGCACCCTTCCTGCGCCGCACCCGGACCACCAGGACGGGAGCCGGGCGCAGCGGGGAATCGTCCACCGGCACGTCCTCGACGACCATGCCCTTGACGTTCAGCAATCGTTTGAATAAGCCCTTCAACCAAGGCGCTTTCCTCGGTTGTATTTCCTGGTCGAAAAACAAACCTACAGGAAGCGCCCCTCACACATTGGGATTCAACGGCTCACCGACGAACCACCACCCACGAAAACAACACAAGAGCCTCAAAATAAGGACAGCCGCCGGAACCGATGGCGTCAGTCAAATGTGGGGTCACCGCCCAAGCCGTCATCCACCATTATCGCCGATCAGAAACCGGCATAACCATTATCAACGTCAAATCGACACGCCGACCCAATCACATCCATTGGACCGGTGCATAATCGTGAATAGCCGAGTAACCACCGCCCCACATAAGCACCGGCCAATGGTTTTGCGGCACTGAACTCGTACGTGATATACAAGTCCACCGCCCGATCACGCTACACCCTGGAATCCTTCACGATGACACTCGCCCTGGCCCAATAAGTCCAAGGGAACATCCGCCCCGAATACGTTTGCACCCATTCGATTTAGGCATCAGTGAGTATCGTTGAATCGTATGATGGATAATTCGCAGACTGTGCCGAAGTTGACGTTGCAGCGTCGCATCGAGAGCATGGATCTGGTGTTCATGGCCGCTGGACGGCAGGAGTGCAAGCCGTCGGATTCGAGCGGCCCGAGGACATGCTCCTATCACATGCTGCATTTCGTGCTCAAAGGCAAGGTGCATTTCTATCTTGGTGGGCAGCATTACATCGTCAATGCTGGGCAATGTTTCTACGTGCCCGAGGGAACCAATACGTTCTATTATTCCGATCCCACCAATCCATGCATATACGCGTGGATGAACTTCACCGGCGATGATACGGTGGAGATAGTCCGGGAATGCGGCATGTCCAATGTGTGTCCCGTGATCGCCTTGCCGGATGTGAAGCCTATCTGGGATTTCATTGGCGGACTATTGCATTGCTATAATCCGACGCCCGCCAACGATATAGCGATCCGCGGGTTCATGCATTTGATCTTTGCGACGCTGATGCGTAACCCCAACGTTTCGAGCATCGCGCAGGAAGCCAGGGATTCATCGTCCGAGAATGATTTGATCAAGCGTGCAGTCGCCTATGTGCAGGAACACGCGGACGAGACTCTGAGCGTACAGATGATCGCGGACGCATTGTGCATTAGCCGCGGGTACCTGCACCAGTTGTTTATTAAGTATCTGCATACGACTCCGCAACAGTTTGTCATCAATTCGAAGGTTCAGAAGGCGTCGGAATTGTTGATCAAAACCAGAATGCCGATCGCGCGGATCGCCGAGCTGTGCGGATATCGCAATCAGTTCTCGTTCTCAAGGGCGTTCGCGCGCGAACTGACGCTCAGCCCGAGCGAATACCGTCGGCGCTTCAGCAATCCGGACCGTCTCGTCACGGAATAACCATTCCGACGCTGTATTGCAGTTTGTAAGATTTTGAGAATCCTTTGGATATCTTTTTGTATGTCCGAAAATGTTCGGTTCCTCAATTTGTCGGCTATATATTGCAGTTTGTTTACTAGATAGGCCTTGAGCAGCATCATCGGATGTCATCTTGCATATAATCTTAGTACGTCATTCGAGAAGTGATCAGAAGGACGTAATCAGAAGGAACGGAAGCCCGCAAATTCAAGGTTGAAATGCGGATTAATGTAAGGATTCAACATGCGCAAAACCATCGGTAAGGCAATGGCCGCAACGACATCTTTGGCATTGGCATTGTCTATGGCGGCCTGCGGGTCGTCGAGCGAGAACGCGGAGGAAGCGACAAAGGTCGGTGGCACCATCACCATCTGGACGTGGGAGCAGCCGGGCAAAGCGTTCGAAGCCGCCGCGAAGGGATTCGAGGAAGCCAATCCCGGTACGACGGTGAAGGTCGAGAACGTCGGTAACCCCGCCATCTGGGACAAGATCACCACAGGGCTCGCTGCTGGCGGCCAGGGTCTGCCCGACATCATGAACGTGGGCATCGACTACATCGGCGGCTACATGGACAAGTTCCCCGACGCGTTTGCCGACCTGTCCGATTATGGCGCGGATGACCTCAAGGACGATTTCCCGTCCGGTGTGATGAAGAGCGCCACACGTGACGGAAAGATCTACGGGCTCCCCTTCGAAGTGAACACCGGAGCGCTGGTCTACGACGTGAAGATGTTCGAAGAGGCCGGCATCACCGAGGACGACATCTCCACATGGGACGGTTTCATCGAATCCGGGAAGAAGCTCAAGGAAAAGACCGGCAACTACATGTTCGGCATCAACAAGGCATGCACCGGCAACGCGAACTGCGGCGACACTTGGCAGATTATCACTGCATTGCAGAGCTCCTTCTACTTCGACACCGACGGCAACATCACCATGAACGGCGAGGCCGGCGTCAAGGCCATGGAACTGATCAAGGAGGCGAACGACGCGGGCATCATCATCGAGCTGCCCGGAACATCGGACGACTCCTCGTGGCAGGTGCAGCAAGGCAACGTCGCCACACTGGTCGACCGCTCCTACCTGCCCGGCGTGCTCAAGACCAAGTTCCCCGACGCTAAGAACCGTTGGAAGGTGACCGCTCTGCCCGCAGTCGAGGAGGGAGGCCTGCGCTCCGTGGTGCCCGGCGCGACCTACCTGTCCGTCGCCAACGCGAGCAAGAACAAGAAGACCGCCTGGGAGTTCATCAAGTACGCGCTCGGCACCACGGAAGGCCAAAAGGCCATGTATGAATCCCAGGGCCTGTTCCCCGGCTATCTTCCGTTCATCAAGGAGGATCTGAACGCCCCCGACGAGTTCTTCAACAATGAGAACGTCAACGAGGTGTTCATCAAGCAGCTCGAGGACGAGACCCCCGAGCTCAACTTCACCGGAGACTACGCGAAGGCGCTGAAAGCCATGATTGATGCCCAAGTCCAGGTGCTCACCAAGGGCGCCGACCCGCAGAAGGCCTTGGACGAGGCTGCGGAACGTCTCGCCAACGAGACAGGCCGCAAGATCGCCTGACCTTATCAGAATTCGCATGGGGTCGTTGGAACCTCTCCACCCCGACGGCCCCATGTCTTTAACAATTAACGGTACTCCGACGAAGGGAAAGGAGCGACAATGGTGACGCGGGCCAACACATCATCAAGAAAACACTTCCTGACACAACGAAACGCGCCGTACATCTTCTTGCTGCCAATGGTGCTGCTATACGGCGTGTTCAAGATTTGTCCATATCTATATTCCGCCTGGCTGAGCTTCACGACCAACCAGTCCGGCAAACAATTGTTCGCTGGATTCGACAACTACACGCGCCTGTTCAAGGACCAATTGTTCTGGAAGGCGCTGGGCAACACCGCGATCATCCTGGTGATCCAGGTGCCGCTGATGCTGTTTCTGGCGATCCTATTGGCCGTCGCGTTCAACTCCGCATTCCTCAAACTGCGTTCCGTTTTCCGCATGGGTTACTTCCTGCCCATCGTCATGGGTTTGGTCGCATACGGAATCCTGTTCAAGAACATGCTCGACGCCAACAGCGGAGTGGTCAACTATCTGCTTGAGCTGATCCATTTGAAGCCCGTCCCGTGGCTCACGGATTCGACATGGGCGAAGATTTCCATCATCATGGCCATGACCTGGCATTACACTGGTCAGAACGCCATCATCTACCTGGCCCAATTGCAATCCATTCCCACTGAACTCTACGAGGCCGCATCGGTCGATGGCGCGAATGGATGGTGGAAGTTCCGCTCCGTGACCTTGCCTGGCTTGAGGCCAGCAATCCTGTTGACCACCGTGCTCAGCACCATCGGCACATTGCAATTGTTCGACGAACCCTACGTGCTCACCAACGGCGGTCCCGACAACGCGACATTGACTGTCGGCATGTACCTGTACATGCAGGGTTTCAAGTATTTCGATTTCGGATACGCGTCGGCAATCGGCTATGTGATGCTCATCATCATCGTCGGTCTGAGCGTCATCCAATTCTGGATCCAAAGGGAGAAGTGACATGGCCACGCCAAATCTCAAAGTAGACAAGTCCCAGAGGATCGATGCGAAGCGGAACGGCTGGCGCACCGTCGGACTGACCGCCATCCTCGGGATCGGACTCATCGTCTTCGTGTTCCCGTTCTACTGGCTGCTCGTGGCGAGCACCAGAAAATCCACGGACGTGTTCTCGAAGACACCCCACATGATCCCTGGCACCGAACTGTTCAACAACATCCGCAACCTGATGACCAACACCCAGTTCGGCGACGCCATCGTCAACTCGCTCATCGTGTCGGTCACCTACGTGATCGTCGGCGGCGTGATCTGTTCCCTGGCCGGGTACGCGTTCGCCCAATACCGCTTCCGCGGCCGTAACATCCTGTTCGCACTGGTCATCGGTGTCATGGCATTGCCATCGCAGGTCACGCTGGTCCCGTTGTTCAAGATGATGTTGTCGTTCGGCTGGCTGGGAACTTACCAGGCGCTGATCTTGCCCGATCTGGCGTTGCCGTTTGGGGTGTTCCTCATGAGACAGGCCATGTCCACGTTCCCCACGTCGATCGTCGAGGCTGCGCGCATCGACGGCGCTGGTGAGATGAGGATCTTCGGCACAATCGTCCTGCCGACCATGAAGCCCACGCTCGCCGCATTGGCGATCTTCATGTTCCTCGGACGTTGGAATGACTTCGTGTACCCGTTGGTGATCACCAGGACGCCGGAACAGTACACGCTTCCCGTCGCCCTTGCCACATTGCAGGGTGCGAACACCACGGATTACGGCCAGTTGCTCGCCGGCACGACGATCTCGATCCTACCGGTCCTGATCCTCTTCCTGTTCCTCCAAAAGGAATTCGTGTCTGGCATGACGGCGGGATCTGTCAAGGAGTGACATGCTCAGGTGCCAAAGAAGGCACTGGAAAGGACGGCTCATATGCTTTTGGATCATTTCAAGGACATGCTGCATGAGGGGCAAAGCCTCGGCGCGACGTGGATCATGCATTCGGACGGGCTGACCATCGAGACGACGTGTGAAGATGGTCCGGCATCGAAGGGCATCGTGTTCGATGTGACGGCGGCGAATCCGGGGGCCACTGCGACGATTGTGATCGGCAAGCCTCTCGGCTCCATCCAGAGGTTTCACATGGTCGGATCCCGTTGCCGCGAGCCGTTGCCTGCTGACTGGGCCGGCGTCACGCAGGTGTCGTTGGTCAATTCGGCCCCCATGGGATGCATGGTCGACGATGCGGACAGGAACGTGCTGTCATTCGCATATTCGTTCGCACAGGACGAGATTACGATGCGTTACGGCGTCGACGAGGAACACGTGTTGTTCGTCGTGATGCTGCAGATCCAACGTGTTCCCGGACATAGCCGACTGTTACTCATGGATGACGGACTGCCGTTGGATGAGACGATGCGGCTCTTGGTCGAATGGGTGGCCGATGGTTCCGCACCTTTACCCATGGCGGACAAGGCGCTGGAACCGGTTTTTTCCACCTGGTATGCGTACCTGCAGAACGTCGACGCCGAGACCTTGGGACGTGAGCTCGACGGCATGAGCCGACTGGGATGTGGATCCATATTCATCGACGACGGCTGGCAGCAATATGGCAGCGGGCGCGGATATTCCGGTTGCGGCGACTGGGTTCCCGATCCCGTTAAATTCCCCGACATGCGTGCCACTGTCAGGAGGTTCCAGGACGCGGGGGTCGGCGTCGTCCTATGGATCGCACCCCTGTTGCTGGGCGAGAAGGCGCACGTGTTCAAGACGTTGGAACGATACGCGCCCATCCATGACGACGGGCTGGGACGGCAATTCCACGTCCTCGACCCACGACGCAAGGCGGTCCGCGACTACATCGGCGGCGTTTGCGCTCGGATGGCCAAGGATTACGGCATCGCCGGACTGAAGATCGATTTCCTGGAACAGGCCGGGGCCTACCAAGGCCAGCCATTGGAGAATCCCGAACCCGGCGACGTCACCGATGTCGGCGAGGCGATGAGACTTATGCTCGGACGGATCAAGACCATGTTGATCGAAAACTGCGGTCAGGTCCCGGTCGTCGAATTCCGCCAACCCTATTCCAGTCCCGTCATCGCACCGTACAGCAACATAGTCAGGGCCAGCGACTGTCCCGCCGATGCCCTGACCAATCGAATCCGCACCATCGACGAACGGCTGGCCGCTGGTAACCGCGTGGTGCACGGAGATATGCTGCTGTGGGACGTGAACGCGGGAGCGGAGACGTGCGCGGCGCAGATTCTCGCATCATTCTTCGCCGTGCCGCAGATCTCGGTCCCGCCGTCGGCCATGTCGAATGGTCAGTATGAATCCTGCCGTTTCCTACTGTCCCTATGGCGCAAACACCGAAACGTCCTGTTGAATGGCCGTCTGCAGCCAGTGTCAAGCATTCTGGGCTATCCACTCGTGCACGCGTTCGACGGCAACGGGACGCAAGTCAGCGGCGTGTACGCGCCGGACATGATCATCGACGTGGACGCGGATACGAGAACGCTGATCATCCTCAACGCATCCACGGAAAACAACGTGACCATTCGCCTGCGCGGTGACGGCGGGACGGTCAAGTTGACCGGCCACGCATACGACTGCACAGGAGCCATCACTATGCAGTTTGAAGAAGATACAGATACGTTCCGTGAAAACGGAGACGCGACGATCACGACGATTCCAGTTCCCACCTATGGCATATTGGAATTGGCGCTAGAGCGATAAAACGCGATACTTTTCTGAACCACGGTTGTTGGACTGGAGAAATTCAGATTCGATGATCGGAGGTGTGGTTCTTTCGTATGGGTGAAGATCGGAGGAGACATTACGACGACGGGTTCCGGCGCGAGGCGCTGGAACCCGTCAGGGCCGGGACGGGCAGCAGGACGTTGGCGCGCCGGCTTGCGATGCCACGGCAGACCCCGAAACAATGGATCCTGTTGTATGGATCCAACGGCGAGGAGGCAGTCATGGGAGCCACCGGCAACAGGCGCTATGACTGGTAGACGAAGGTCGCGGCCGCGCGCGACCACGTCGAGGACGGCCTGACCGTAGCCGACGTCATGGTCAAATACGGGATTGCGAGTATCGCACAAGGACTTGAACGGGAGTATTCTCGATATCATGAGCGAAACGAGCAGCGACTGGCAAAAGACCACCATTGATTCCGCCCAAGCGGCGGCTCACCCGGAAACCGCGCAGGCGGTGGCGCGTATCAAGGCGCTACGTCAGACCATCGATAATATCGATTCGGCGGCCATAGCCCTGTTGGCCGAGCGTTTCAAAGCCACCTCGCAGGTTGGTGTGCTCAAAGCCAATGCCGGATTCGCCCCTGAAGACACCAAGCGTGAGGACTATCAGATCGAGCGCCTCCACCGCATCGCCATGGATGCCGGGCTCGACCCCGAGATCGCCGAAATGTACCGTGAATTCGTGGTCACCGAGGCCAAGAAGCGGCACAAGCGTATTGCCGACGCCGGAGGAGACCCGGGCGTGCTCGACGTATTTGCCTGAGCTTCTCGTAGCAATCCATTACTGGTCAGCGGCACACGAATTGCCCATGTCCTTTCAGGAGCAATGGCGACTACATTGATACGGGACTATCGATACCGATAGCCAAAACCGTATAACCATTGACCACATTGAACGGAAACGCCGCCATGAGACTTGCCTCCGCCTTGATCAGTTGCGTACTATGCGTAACCGGCACTGTTGGCGGTGCGTGGCTTTCCCGTCCGGCATCAGTCGATTATGGCTCTCTGCTTTCCAAAGCAAGCGACATCTATGCCGTCACCGATGAGAGGGGAGACGCAACCCGGCTGTATGTGGTGAACAATGCCAGCAATGCGGCAATCTCCCGCATTCCGGGCGCGGCTGCCGAATTGCCGTGGAAAGTCAACGTCACGTATTCGCTGGATGGTCCGAACGTTGAGGCCAACGAGATTTCCGGAGCGTCTGGACTTGTCGGCATATACATCGATGTCAAACCGCAGTCCAGTGCAGCCAACCATACGATTCCGGTTGTCACCTTCACCGTGCCCACTCAAGTGACTGGTGATATTTCCGCCGATAATACGGCTTCGGTAGCCACGCAGGGCTCCGATATTGTGGTAGCCGCGGCAGGGAACGTTTCTTCCGGGCTGAAATTCAGCTGCTACATGGACGCGAAGAAGTTCTCAATGGGTGCCGTGACGCTCGCCGCACTGCCGTCTTCCGGAGAGCCGTCCGTTGGAGCCGATCCTCAGGCCGCAGGATCCGCCACTCAGTCCGAGGCCGATGCCGGCGACCAAACCGCTGCCGATACAGATGCTTCCCAGCTGATTGCCAACAGCGCTACTTTGGTTGGTTCCCTGACGGATGCGGGCTCCGGCGAGCACCAGCAGCTTATCGATCAGTTGGATGCGCTGCGCAGCAACGAACGTGCGCTCGACAAGTCCGTGGTGGCCGAGCGTAAAGTAACCCACAAGCAGGCTTTTGATGCGTATATGGCTGCATATGTTGGCGCCTATACCGATCACTTGTCTGGGTCCATTGGTGATTCCAGCCAGCTGTCCGCGCTTATGGGAACAGCCGGAGAGCTTTCCAAAAATACGCCATTAGCCCAAGCGGTGATTGATCTGGCCGATGCAGTGAACAATGTGAGCGCCGCGCACCAGCATGCGGGTGCAGTCGAAGCATTGGACGAAGTGATTCGGCGCATCCAACAGCAGGGAACCACTGGTTTGGCGGATGATTTGAACACCGAAGCCGCCGAAGAGGCCACCAAGGGATCCAAGCAGTATGCCGAGGGGCAGAGCCAATTGTCTGCTGCGATGATCCCGTATTCGATGAAATACACGGACGTATACACGGCCAATCTCAGCGCGTTGACCGGCGGCACCTCGTCTGGTGCCGGGATTCACGAGCAGCAGGCAATCGCCGAAACCAATAGCAGCGACGATTTGACTGAGGCGCAGTCCAAGGTCGATGCTGCCATGAGCACACTCGCCACGGCATCCGAGCACACCGGTAAGGCTGCGGCATTGCGTCAGATTGTGCTTCGTTTTTCAGACCAGTTCGCCAGTTCCGGCAATGTGCAGAATGCGTCGAGCGGTTCTGGCTCGGTTGATCAGGCCCATGCACTGGCCGGCTTGGCGGACGCGCAATCGCAGTCGTTCTATGGCAAGACTCGTGCCGCGGAAGCCAAGCGCAAGGCCAGTGCTGCACGCAAACAGGCCAAGGCCGCACAGCGACAGCAATCGCAGCATGCTGATGCCTCGCTGGTGGATGACACGATGTCGCTGTCTTCAGCGGACGTCATGCACTATGCCAATGGTGTCAACTCGTCAATCGGCTCTTCGCAGACCGCCGACACCTTTGCCGGAGGCAAGCTGAACTCTGCAGACGGGTCAACCGAGCAAAGCAGCGGCAAGTTCAAAAACGCCGTTTCTCAGGCCGGTGATTCCATGGATGTTGCCCCAACGCTGTTTGGCTTTGGCAGTGGCGGTACATTGCTCAAGCATGATATGAGCACACTGGTCAACGAGACTGTAGAGATAAGCGATGCTGGTGAGCTCCTGAACCAGGCGGTCGCCCAGATCAATACTTCTGCCGTGCAACAAAAAACCGCCGGAACCCGATATCTCATCGTGGTTCCGACGGTTTAATCTGGCTCAAAGAGGGGAGCCAGAGCGGCGACTTACTTCTTCGGCTTCTTGACCGGGGGTTCGCCGAGCTCGCTGGTCTCGACGGCCACTTCGGTTTCCGGTGCATCCTCGGCAGCGGATTCCGCCGTGTGCTTGGCCACCAGGTCGAACTTGCCGATTACACGGCCGGCCTGTGCGATGTCGCCCAAAGCGGCGTGAATCGCGTCCACGCCCTCGGCAGCGGCGGAGAGCGCCACAGACAGAATCGGGGTCTTCATGGAGACCTTGGCCTCGGACTTGATCTTGCGCAGCTGCTCCACAGCCTTGCCGGCCCAGGTCAGCAGCTCGGGGGAGGCACCGGTGGCAGCCTCGACGTACGGATCCACAACCGGCCAAGCGGCGCGGTGCACGGAACCGGAACCGGCGTGCATCCAGCTCCACACCTCTTCAGAGGCGTACGGCAGGTATGGAGCCAGCAGACGAGCAAAGGCATCCAAGCCCAAGCCCAGCGCGGTGCGGGCGGACTTCACGGCCTTCTCGGACGGCACATTGCCCTGCTCGTCCGGAGTTCCATAGGCACGGTTCTTGACCAGCTCGATGTAGTCGTCGCAGAACTGCCAGAAGTAGGACTCGATGACCTCAAGCGCCTTGGAGTGCTCGTAAGCCTCCAGCGCTTCGGTGGCCTGACGCACCACCAAGGCCAGCTTGGCCATGGCGGCGCGATCCAGCGGCTCGGTCACATCGGCCGGGTTCCACGAAGCCTCAGCGGCTTCGCCCACGTGGTGGTTCTCGTCCTCGCGGCCAATCGCCAGTGCAAACTTGGTGGCGTTCAGCAGCTTGATGGCCAGTCGACGGCCGATCTTCATCTGGCCGATGTCATACGTGGCATCGAGGCCCAGGCGCGCGGCGGCAGCCCAGTAGCGCACGGCGTCCGCACCGAACTTCTCGATCGGCTCGTTCGGCACCACGACGTTGCCCTTGGACTTCGACATCTTCTTATGGTCGGGATCCAGAATCCAGCCGGACAGCGTGGCGTGAGCCCACGGCAGGCACTTGTTTTCCAAGTGCGCGCGGTCCACGGTGCTGAACAGCCAGGTACGGATGATGTCCTGACCCTGCGGGCGCAGATCCATCGGGAAGGTGGACTTGAACAGGGCCTGAGAAGCCTCATCCGGCTCAGCCCAGTGGGTCACGATCTGCGGGGTCACCGAAGAGGTGGCCCAGGTATCCATGATGTCCTTTTCGGCGGTGAAGCCGCCGGGCACATCACGCTGAGACTCGTCGTAGCCTTCCGGCACATCGATGGTCGGGTCGATCGGCAGACGATCCTCGCTCGGGGTGATCGGGCGATCGTAATCCGGCTCGCCGGAAGCGTTCACCGGGTACCACAGCGGGAACGGTACGCCGAAGAAGCGCTGGCGGGAAATCAGCCAGTCGCCGTTCAGACCGTGCACCCAGTTCTCGTAGCGCACGCGCATGAAGTCGGGGTGGAAGTTCAGTTCCTTGCCGCGCTCGATGAGTTCGGCGTTCAGCTTCTCGTCGGTGCCGCCGTTCTTCAGGTACCACTGGCGGGAGGTGACGATCTCGAGCGGCTTGTCGCCCTTCTCGTAGAAGTTCGTCATACGCTTGGTCGGCGTCGGCTCACCGTCCAGGTCGCCGGACTCACGCAGTTTGTCTACGATGACCTTACGGGCGGAGAACGTGGTCTTGCCAGCGGTCTCGGCAAAGACCTCACGGCCGGCCGGGTCGGTGATCCAATCCGGGGTGTCCATCACGATACGGCCGTTGCGCTGAATGATTGGGCGGGTGGGCAGCTTCAGATCGCGCCACCACTCAACGTCGGTCACATCACCGAACGTACAGCACATGGCGATGCCGGCACCCTTGTCCATTTCGGCGGCCGGGTGAGCCAGAATCGGCACCTTGACCTTGAACAGCGGGGAGTAGACTTCCTGGCCGAAGTACTGCTTGTAACGTTCGTCATTCGGGTTGGCGATCAGCGAGGTGCAAGCGGCCAGCAGCTCGGGGCGGGTGGTCTCGATGTAGATTGGGGTGCCGTCCTCAAAGCGGAAAGCCACTTTGTGGTAGAAGCCCGGGTATTCGCGGGACTCAAGCTCGGCCTGAGCCACTGCGGTCTGGAAGGTCACGTCCCACAGGCCGGGGGCATCCTGCTGGTAGGCCTCGCCGCGGGCAAGGTTGCGCAGGAAGGCCTTCTGAGCCACGCGCCGCGGGTGCTGGCCGATGGTGTGGTAGGTCTGCGACCAGTCGATGGACAGGCCCAGCTTGCGCCACAGGGCCTCAAACAGCTTCTCATCCTCGGCGGTGAGCTTCTCGCACAGTTCGATGAAGTTCTTGCGGGAAATCGGCACCTGATCCTTGGCATCGATCTTCTTGCCATCGGTGCCCTCGAACGGCGGCTTGAAGTCCGGGTCGTAGGGGAGGGACACGTCCACGCGCACGCCGTAGTAGTTCTGCACGCGGCGCTCGGTGGGCAGGCCGTTGTCGTCCCAGCCCATCGGGTAGAACACGTCATAGCCGCGCATGCGCTTGTAGCGCGCAATCACGTCGGTGTGCGTGTAGGAGAACACGTGACCCACGTGCAGCGAACCGGAAACGGTGGGCGGCGGGGTGTCGATGGAGTAGACGGCCTTACGGTCGCGGGTGTTGCGGAATTTGTAGGTGCCGTCTTCGTCCCAGACGGCGCGCCACTTGTCCTCAAGCCCGTCCACGCCGACCTTGTCGGGCAGCGGGGTGAGTTGCGCGTTGATGATGGAATTGCCTTCAGTCATAAAGCCAAAGTTTATGCATGTTGTATGACAAGGCGTTGTTGGGTTTGCTCTATCCTGCTTCGTTCGTCTGCTCCCCTCAGTCCGCGTAGGTGACTGAGGGGAGCTGTCAGGTGGGAGTGCTTACTTCACCGTGAGGTCGGCCAACGGCATGCGCTGGTCGATGAGCGCTGTCGGATATCCGGAAAGCTTGGTGGAGGCCACGGTAAAGCATTTGCGCGTGTACAGCCAGTTGCTTGCCGCATCTTCGCTGAGCTTGCGCGCATAGACCTTCATCTTCTCGGCATAGTCGGCGTCATTGGTGGCGGCGCGAGCATCGGCATAGGCCTGCTGCACCTCGGCATGGTTGTAGTGGAAGATGGAATTCGGATCGGCAAACGTGCCGGCGTCATCGGTGCCATTCATGCTCATCAGGGTCAGTTCCCAAGTGCCGTCCTGAATACGCTTGGCATATTCTTCGTCAGATACGACTTCCAGATTCACCGAGGGGCGCGGCAGCTGTTCAATCTGCTGCTTGATGGTTTCGGCCATCGGCTGCCACTGCGCGGTGACCACCAAATCCACCGTGGTCAGATAGGGGCCGAAATAGGAGGTCATCGTTTGCGTCTTGGACATATCGTGCGGGAACAGGCCGGTCAGATCCTCATAGCCGGGTTCCAGCGGGCTGATCGGGCCTCCCAGCGCACCGCTGGAATCCGACTGCGAGGCGGCGATGCCGGCCGAATCGATGAGGTATCGGAATGTGGTACGCACATTCTGATCGGACATAATCGAATCGGAATTGTTGTTGAACGCCAGCAGCACCTTATCTGTGGTGGCGCCTTCGGTGACGGTCAGACCGTCCTTGCCGTTCATCTGCGATGCCACGGTGGCGGTGGCGGGTGCGGCCATATCGATAGTGCCCTTGGATACGGCATCGGCCAGCGACGTCTCATCGGAATATTGGGTGAATGTCACGGTACCGACGTGCGCCTTGGTGCCGTGGTAGCCCCCGTTGTAATCGAGCGTCAACGACTGCCCGGGCGTGAACTTGCCAACGGTGAACGGGCCGGAACCTACTGCCTGCTTGGCATAGTCGGCATCGCTCGCTTCGGAATCGTACACAATGCCCAGTCTGCCGGACAAGGCACGTAGCAACGTGGGGTTGGTCTGCGCAAGAGTGATGACCACGGTGGAGTCATTCGGATTGGTGGCCGACTTCAGATCGCCCAGATCATCCACGCCGGCATATTTCTGGGTTATCGCCTGTTGCAGGGACCACACCACATCCCCGGCATCCAACGTGTGCCCATTGGAGAAGGTGAGTCCGGAGGCGATGGGCAGGGTATAGGTCAGCCCGTCATCGGATGTTTTCCAATCCGTGGCCACGCCCGGCTTGAGCTGGTTGTTCTGATCGACGGTCAGCAGTGTTTCGTACACGTTGTCTAGCAGCAGACGTTCCGCCGAGGCCGATGCCGTGGCACGGATGTCCAGCGATTGCGGCATATCGGTAATACCGACGGACACCTTGGTATCCGGGCCGGAATCCAGTAGACCCGGAATGGAATGACTGCGCGTGATTACCGACCAGCCAACCCACACCAGTGCGCTAAGCACTGCGGCGACTACTAGGAAGACCACCCATCTGAACCGCTCGTTGCGACTCTTATGCATGCCCATCAGTCTAACGAGGGTGCGCTACCGAACGTCACTTTGTACTGATCCCAGCGCTGGGGCAGGTGGCGGCCAGCGGGCAGTTGGCGCAGTCCGGCGTGCGGGCATGACAGGTGGATCGGCCGAACAGGATAAGCCGATGGCTGAGATCCGTCCACTCTTCAGGTGGGAAGCATGCGGTAATCTCCCGCTCGATTTTCACGGGATCCAGATGAGTGGAGCGCCAATCCGATCGCCAGCGCAGACGACCGGTCACGCGCATCACGTGAGTGTCCACGGGAAAGCCGGGAATGCCGAAAGCGTTGCCCAGCACCACATTGGCGGTTTTGCGGCCAACGCCTGGCAGGCTGGTCAGCTCATCCATCGATTGTGGGACCTGGCCGTCAAAGCGTTCGTCCAATGCCGTGGCCAAGCCGATGAGATGCTGGGTTTTCGATCGGTAGAAGCCGAGCGGATGGATAATATCCTCGATCTGAGCCGGGCTGGCCTCTGCCAAATCATGAGCCGTGGGATACGTGGCGAACAGTTCGGGGGTGACCGTATTGACACGCTTGTCGGTGGTCTGGGCGCTGAGCACAGTGGCGATAAGCAGTTGAAGCGGGGAGGTGAAATGCAGGGCGCACTGCGGTTGCGGAATCATACGGCATAGGATGTCGTATTCCTTGTGCATGCGCTCTATGCGCGCGGTTTTGGTTTCTCGCATGAGAGGTGAAACCTGTGAGCCGTGTTACGCGGCGGTCTCTTCCGTATCGGCAGCGTCGTCAATGGAGGATGCCTTGGCCGCTTGTTGTGCGGCGGCATCGCCCTTGTCGTTTTCCGGCGGATCGAAGCGATATCCTACATTGCGGACTGTGCCGATGAGATGCTCGTATTCGCCGCCGAGCTTGGCGCGCAAACGACGGATATGCACGTCAACGGTGCGGGTGCCGCCGTAATAGTCGTAGCCCCACACTTCCTGGAGCAGCTGGGCGCGGGTGAACACACGGCCGGGGTGCTGCACCAGATACTTGAGCAGTTCGAATTCCTTGTATGCCAGGTCGATAGGACGGCCATGCAGGGAAGCGGTATATCCGTTGGTATCCACAATGAGATCGCCGGAGCGGATCTGCCCGTCTTCCACAGTGGTGGACGATTCGGACACGGAACCGGTGGAAGCAATAGCGGGGGCGTTGCCTCTCTCGGAAACCAGACGAAGACGGCCCTCGACTTCAGCCGGGGAGGCGGTGGTCACCACAACATCGGCAATGCCCCATTGGGAGTTGACTACGGTGAAGCCACCTTCGGTAAGCACCAACACAATCGGCGTGGAAAGACCTGAAGCGTGAATCAACCGGCACAGTGTTTTAGCTGTGGCCAAGTCATCTCGAGCATCAAGAAACAGAATGGTGTTTTCCGGCATTTTCACCAGACTGGCCGCATCCATAGGCAGCACGCGAACACGATGGGAGAGTAATGCAAGTGACGGCAGTACGGTTGCGGGATCGCTGGCGAAGGTCATCAACGTTAAGTCCGTCACGCTAATCCCCCTTGGTGATACTGCACACTCTTGTTCGACTCGGCGCGAATCAAGGGCAACGCCTCTTTCTTTCGCGCGGTTTTCCCTATTCTACGCGCCTGTATTGGACACTGATATGTAACAATCGCGCAATATGAACGGGGGAATGCCAGGGTCAGCTGACAAGCGGCATGATAACCAAGGTGGTGGCGGCGATGGTCACGCCCATCAGCATCACCGGCAGCAGACCAATGCCGATCCACGGATGGCTGGCATTCGGATCGGGATCGGAGTCGCGCACCCACAGTATGGAGGCCACTACCAGTGCCGCGGCCAAGACGACGAGCACGATGACGGCAATGGCGCCCACCGTGGTATTGCGAGAGATCATGGTGCCAAGATCAGGCAGGAAGCACCAGCCGGCCACGGCAATGGAAGCCACTCCTGAAGTGGCGGCATGAGACAGGGAACGAATCAGATGAGAGCGATTCTCCCTTGCCATTTGGCGGCCAAAGGAGAACACCACCAGCACTACGAGCAGCAGGCCGACAACAAGAGCCCACGAGTACCAGCCCGGTATCTTGCCATCAACGGCGATGTGCTGAGGTGCGATTCCTCCGGAGGGGAAAGGCACAACGACAAAAACCAGCGATATGACGCCGAATACCACGGTCGTGACACGATCTAGCATCGTGCCGCGGAACGGCCATGAGGCAATGAACGCCGCCAGCACCAGCGCAACGACAATCATGGGAATGATGGGCGTTGCGCCGGGGGTCGGAATAACCGTGGCCGCAACCAGCAACACGTATGCTGTGACTTGCGCCAGCAGCATGCTTGGTACCTTGTGCTTCCAGCTGTCCTGGGTGGTCTCGGTCATGTCAAGCCTCTCGATGGAAATGTCTGTAATCCTAATCCTACGTCGTGCAGAGGGACAGATTAGAACGCGATAATACCCAGGTGCTCCAGCAGTACTTTGACGCCGATGAGAATCAGCACCACGCCACCGGCAATCTGCGCGGGTTTCTGCCAGTGAGCGCCGAAGGCGCGCCCGATGTACAGGCCCGCCGCGGAGAAGAGGCCGGTCACCACGCTGATGCAGAGGATGGCGAACGGCACGCTGGTTGCCATGAACGCCAGACTCACGCCCACGGCGAAGGCGTCGATGCTGCACGCCACGGCGAGCGGCAGCATGTGCTTCCAGTCGAATTGCGCGGTCTCCTTGGCGTTCTCCGCGTCTTCCTCGTATGCCTCATGCACCATGTTGCCGCCGATGAACGCCAGCAAACCGAAGATGATCCAATGATCGAATGCGGTTACATACGCGCTGAATGCGGAGGCCGCGTAATGCCCCAGTATGAGGAAGAGGGCCTGGGAGCCGCCGAACCAGAGCGCCGATCTGACGGCATCCCCGGGTCTTACGCGGGAGACGGTGAGCCCCTTGCCGATGGAGACAGCGAACGCATCCATGGCGACAGAGACGGAAATGAGCAGGGTCTGAACAATTATCGCAATCATGATGTGATGGAAGGTTCATCGTCCGAACTCCAGACGATGGGCCTCGACCAGCGTTCCCACACGCCGCCTACGCCTAGTTGAAAAAACAGTCTATAAGTATAGCACAGAAACGAAGAAAAGCCCTTCCTGAAGGGCTGTCGGCCTGGTGGTGCAGGTGGCTATCAAGCAGAGCGCAAACAACAAAAGGCCCCCGAAGGAGCCTTTTGTAAGTTATTCAGCGATTCAGAGCCGAATCACTTCTCGGAATCGGCGAGACGCTGACGAGCCGCAACGATTTCCTTCTCGGCGGCTTCAACGCCGGTCCAGTAGTCGCCCGGCAGAACTTCCTTGCCCGGCTCCAGAGCCTTGTACTGCTCGAAGAAGTGCTTGATTTCAGCCTTGTGGTACTCGTTGACGTCTTCGATGTCCTTGATGTCGTCGAAACGCACGTCGGCAGGCACGCACAGCACCTTGTCGTCGCCACCGGCCTCGTCAACCATGTGGTACAGACCCACGGCGCGGCACTCAACCACGCAGCCGGGGAACACGGAGTTCGGAATCATCACGAGAGCGTCCAGCGGATCGCCGTCCTCGCCCAGGGTGCCATCGATGTAGCCGTAGTCATCCGGGTAGCCCATTGCGGTGAACAGGGTGCGATCCAGGAACACGCGGCCGGTCTCGTGGTCGACTTCGTACTTGTTCTTGGAGCCGCGCGGAATTTCCACAACGACGTTGAAGGTTTCTGCCATTGGTTATCTCCTTGTTTGGAAACTATTCGTTACACACACTACTACTGGGCGGGCACCCCGGCTATAGCTGTGCCCGCCTTTCGTTTCACTGCACGGACAGGATATGGGCCACGTCCGCCCATGGGGCGAGCGAGACGTAGTTGTCCCAGCCCCACTGGAATTCACGACCGGTGAGTTCGTCACGTACGTTCAGCGGACGATCGGTGGGTAAGCCCAGCTCATCAAGATCCAGATGAATCATTGCCTGATGGGCGTTGTGTCCATCAAGGTTGACCACCACGATCAGCGTGTCCGCGTGGCCGGTGCCGGTCAGCTCTGCCGGTGTATGGCGGGCGAATGCCAGCACGCCCGGATCGGAGGACTGCAGCACGGTGAGGTTATGGTAGCTGCGTGCTGCCGGGTGGGCACGGCGAATCTTGTTCAACGAGGTGAGCATCTCGGCCACGCCGAACTGCTTGGCCTTGGACCAATCGCGGACTTTGACCTCGTACTTCTCGTTGTCGATCTGCTCCTCAAAGCCGGGGCGCTGCTTGTTCTCGATAAGCTCGTAGCCGTTGTAGATGCCCCAGCTTGGGCTGCCCAAGGCTGCCAGCACCGCACGCACGCAGTGGCCGGCGATGCCGTTGTCACGCACGTATGCGGTGAGGATGTCCGGCGTGGTGGGCCAGAAGGTGTTGTGCTGGTAGTAGCCGTCATCGCCATTGGTGGTGGGCAGATACTCCTCCAGCTCTTCCTTGGTGTTGCGCCACGGGAAGTAGCAGTGGGACTGGGTGAATCCCACGTAGCTCAATGCGCGCATCATGCCCGGGCGGGTGAACGCCTCGGCCAGAAACAGGATTTCCGGGTGCTTTTTGGTCACTGCGGCAATCACGTCCTGCCAGAAACGAACCGGCTTGGTGTGGGGATTGTCGATGCGGAAGATGGTAACGCCCGCCTCGATCCACAGGTTCATAATGCGCTCGACTTCCTTCTCAATGCCGGCCATGTCGGCGTTGAAGTCGATCGGATAAATGTCCTGATACTTCTTTGGCGGGTTCTCGGCGAAGGCGATGGTGTCGTCCGGCTTGTGTTTGAACCATGCCGGATGCGCCTTGACCCACGGGTGATCGGGGGAGCACTGCAGGGCAAAGTCAAGTGCGATTTCGAGGCCCAACTCGTGCGCGCGCTGGCACAGTGCCTTGAAATCGTCCATGGTGCCAAGCAGCGGGTCCACCGTGTCGTGACCGCCCAGTTCGGAGCCGATGCCGAACGGGGAGCCCGGATCGTCGGGGCCGGCGATCAGTGAGTTGTTGCGGCCCTTACGGTTGGTCACGCCGATGGGGAAGATCGGCGGCAGGTAGACGATGTCAAAGCCTTCGGCGGCGGCACGTTCCAGGCCGGCCATCGAAGTCTTTAACGTGCCCTGCACGATCTTGCCGGTGGCGGGATTGATGGTGGCGCCTTCGGAGCGTGGGAAGAACTGGTACCAGGCGGCGAAGCTGGACTTCGGGCGTTCTACCTTGAAGCGCTGGGGCTGGCTGGGGGAGATGCCGTCGCGCAGCGGGTGGGTGTCGTGCAGCGTGGCGATGCGCGGATTGTCTCCGGCGGCCAGGCGATCTTCGGCGCTGAGCGAAGCGTCGGCCATGGTTTCGGCGGCCTTCTCCAAAGTCTTGCGGTCTCGTGCGGTGAGATTGGCATCCGGGGTTGCTGCCCAGCGAGCCAACAGTTCAGCGCCGGAATCGAGCGCATTGTTCACGTCATCCTTAACGCGAACCTTGATGCGGGCATCATGCAGCCAGGAAATATAGGTGTCTTCCCATCCTTCGACGGTCACGGTCCATTCGCCCAGCTGACGTTTGACGGCCGCATAGCCATCCTCCCACGGCTTCAGATCGCTGTGGTCGCCGCACTTGACGGTCACCACCCAACGATCGAGACCGGGGTTCACGCATGTCATGGGGCGTCGCAGGGTTTCCTTGCCGCGTGGATTGCGCACTATGGCGGTGGCGCCTACCTTGGTGCGGCCTTCGATGAACACCTGGGCGGTCATCTCGAACGGCTCGCCGAGCTCCACGCGGGCGGGGAAGATGCCGCGTTCCTCGGCGGGGGTGATGTCCATGACGTTGATACGGCCGAACTGGCCCGGCTCGTTCACTTCGATGGTGGGAGCCGGCGCCTCGCTGGCGAGGCCCTGCAGGGCTGCCGGCGGAGTCGCTGTTGCGGTGCGGGCCCGCTTGCGCTTGGTAGTCGAGGATGAGGTCGTCTTTGACTTCGCGGTCTTGGTGGAGTCGCTGTTGCTTGTGCGCGTGGTCGCGCGATGTTGTACTGCTGCCATACTGCCCATTCTAAAGGGCTTGAGCTCGGGGACGCGCATTGTGGACACTTCTGGCGAAACGTTCTGCAAACGGCATGAAGTGGATAACTTGATAGCCCAGTTATCCACAACTCGCCGAAAAAACGCAAGCTCGAACCACATTGGCCTAAAACCATGTGCCGCACGCCGCCAACCTGCCATGCTCGTGGTCTATCCGCACGCACAAGGATGTGCGGTTCAAGCAAGAGATTGAAGAAAGGACTCGCGATGGCATTGGCATGGCGGAGAAAGGGCATGTCCATACTGGCCATGCTGACGGGATTGATATTGGCGCTGGCAATGGTGCTGGGTATGGCCGGCGAAGCCTATGCGGCGTCGCTGAGACCCTCCGAGCAGAATCTGCATATCCGGTTTACACACGGCATTTCACTGCCTTTGGGAGTAATAGGGCTGGATACCTCGAATAACCATTACTACTGCATGGAAGCAGGGCCCATCACCGACTACACGGTCGGCCCGGTGCGATTGCTGAAAGACGACCAGAATGCACGCCGCATGGCCTGGATTCTTGAGCAGTACCGAAAAGCTGGCGCGCGGGATCATGCGGCCGTGGCGGTGATTATCCAGGATCATTTCGGCATCGGCACTCAGTGGGCGCAGCAGCGGGAGAGCGTCCGGCAGCAGCACCCGGATATCATTCCGCGTGCGGAACAGATATGGCAGGAATCGGAAAACAAAGTGGCCGCGGACGTTGTTGTGGAACGCATCGATGCCGTGGCGCTGCGCAGCGGATCCGTGGCGGTGAGTGTGAAGGGATACAACGGTGAGCTTGTGGAAGGTGTTCCATTCACGGTAACGCTTGAGGGGCCGGCGCATTTTGTGAGTACCGGAAAAGCTACGTTCTCAGGTGTATCCACCGCTACCGTGCAGCACCTTGCATGGGAAGCAGATGGTCACGGCGAAGTAACGGCAAAAACCACCTACGAGTACGGGCGCTTGCGCACTATGGACGGCATTCAGCAGCTCCTGGGCCTTGATTCGTTCGTCTCGACGGGCGGTTCGGCAACGACATTTACGGTGCGCAAGGACTTTGCTCCTATGGTGAGTACCACGGTCTCGGACAAAGTGGTCGATGCCGGTTCCCCAATATTCGATGATGTGACCAGTGGCGTGGCCGACTCCAGCAGTCACTGGGTGCCAGACCTCGCCTTGCAAGCCGAAGGGTACTACTTTGATGGTCTGACTGCCGATGATTTGGGCTTGGTCATCGAACCGCGCTCGCAGGAAAGCGCCGATGGTTTTCTGGCGAGGATCAAGCAAGCCGGGTATCGTCCATCGGCATACGGCCAGACTTCGTTCACCGGTTCGGGACAAACTGTGCGCGTGCAAGCCATGACCGAGCCTGGTGGCAGTACGCCATATCTGGCAGGTGAGGCGGATCGGGCCGATGGCGGTGGAACCGGTACGGGCAGTTTCGGCACGTGGGTGTGGGTGTTCCGTCGTGCTTCGCAAAGCGATGAGGCCAAGCAGTATCTTGTTCGGGACTGGTCCAGCACGTTCCTTGAAGCTGCGGAAAGCAATGTGAATCGTCGCAAGGTCGCGGTCGAGTCAACGGTGACCGAGCATTCCGCTCATGTGGGTTCTGAATTGAGCGACACCATAACCGTGTCCGGCTTCCCGAGCGACCATGGGTCGTTCGCCGGCAATGAGGAGTATGGATTCGGCGCTGACCGCCCGCATGCCACCGTGAGTGTGTGGTGGTCCGGCGATGCGGATGATGCCGTCAATGACGAGGCATATAAACCGACTGGCGCCGAAGTGCCGGCTGAGGATGAGCATCACCGCTTGGTGGGATCTTGGGAGATTCCGGCGCACAACGGAACGTTCAAGTTCGGTGCGGGATCGTTGGACGCGCATGGCGAGCCGGTGCACATCGTTGCCGATCAGCATGGCTGGTATGTGTTCGTCTGGGAATTTGCGGGCGATGACCGTGTGATGCCGGCAGCGAGTAGATACGACGATGCATGGGAGCGGACGCGTGTGTTTGAGCCGGGGGAGCCGGAAGAACCGGAAGAACCGGTGGAATCTGAGGAGCAGCTGCCTCATACTGGAATCAGCATGGTCATGCCAAGCGCAGTGGCGGTTGCGTTCCTTTCCGTTGGCTGTACGATGCTTGCCATAGTCAAGCGCCGCAGGCGGTGAGACGGCATAACGCAGAAGGTCGGAACCCAATAGGATTCCGACCTTCTGAATGTGGTAGCGGGGCATGGATTTGAACCATGGACCTCTGGGTTATGATCCCGACCGGCCCGAAAATCAGGCGGCCAGAACCATAGCCTGGGCCTTCCATGCCCCGCCACGTAGGCGGAAGTCGTCAACGTTGACGACAGGCAAACCTCCGTTTCCTTTTAGCTCAGATTGAGTAAGGTCAGGGCGCATCAGCGTGTCAATGGAGACACCGAAGAATTGCGCAGCACGGCACATGTCGTTGAAAGACCATTGTGCGCCGGTGTTAATCATTCGATTCAGATTCTGGCGATGCTTGCCCATGTATGCGGCGAGATCGCTTTGCTTCAGCCCTCTCAGGCTAAGCATCATCCTTATGTTGCCGATGGCTACGGCTTGGTAGTCGATCACCGCCGGCGGGGCTGTCAGTGTTTCGGTCATGGCATCACTATAACCACTTTTGATTACAAAGTCAACACGCTGACGATTTGTAACTCTGTCACTCAATGGTGTATCTGTAATCATATGCGGTTACAAACACAGGAAAACAAGACAGCACAAATCGTGCTCGACTTGCTCGATACGCGGAACATGACACAGTCCGCGCTCGCCGACGAGATCGGGCTGACTCGGCAAGCACTGTCCAGCAAGATCAACGGCACTCGCAGCTTCACCAAGAAGGACTATGTGGCGCTCGCCGACTTCTTCAACACCAGTGTTGACTACCTCATGGGTCGCACCCTTGACCCGTGGCCGGTGGACACTCCCCAAGCCGAGGGGGTGGCGTCATGAAGGTGAAAGACCTGTACTGGGCGGCCAGGAACTCGACCTTTTTCATAAACCTGGAGAGCGAGGGCCGGCCGCTGCTGTGCGAGCCGAGACTATCCGACGAGGGTGGCGTGCGCATCCGTCTGTGGCTGCGCGACCCCGCGGGAACGGGGACTGGCGGCGCGATCGCCCTGCTGTCCCGCGACGAGGCGGCGGTCTTGGCGAATGCGATCGACACTCGGCGCAACTGGGTCGGCGAGAAGGCCGACGACGCCTTGCCGCGCATCGGTGTGAGCGCCACCGTGGACTCGACCATGATCCGGTTCATGGAATGCAGGGGAGAGGGGCATATCGCCCTGACCGTCACGGAAGCCGGACGTCTGGCGTCATGGCTGCACGACATGGCCGACGGCCGTTGGCGCGACCACAACGGATATGTGCCGGAGGTAGTGAAATGAGTAACGCCTATGAGCGTCGTGGCGCACAGCTCAACATGGAAAGCCTTTACATACGCCACGACGTCATCAGCGAGCGCAAACTGGCAAGGCTTAACCCCGACCGTCCAGTTTCTTTTCGAGCCGGTCAAGCCGTAAGTCGATTTGGAACAACGCTTGGGCGATGTCCGCTAGGCCTTCGGTCATCCGTGACTCATAGGCATTTCTAGTGCTTGCCTGAGCCTGCTTGAACTTCGTTTCCGCTGAGCTCGCCCAGCTTGCAGCTCCACCCATTTGAATACTTCCTTTCCCCGCATGCAGCGGATTGTTTGTGTTGCAGCTTCAAGCCTACGCGGCACGGGGAAAGGGCCTTATCTTCTGAAAGGAACCCTCATGATCTGGTTCGTCATCTCCATCATCCTGCTGCTCTTCAGCGCCGCCGTCACCGGCGTCGCGCTGTCCAACAACGTCAAGGGGGCCGGCATCGGCCTCATTCCGGGCCTCGTCGGATTGCTGCTGCTCATTCCCGCATGTCTGTATTCCGTGGACGTGGGCGAGGTCGCGGTCATCCGCAACATGGGCGGCAGTCTGGCCGGTCATTCCGAAGACGCGGGCTTCCATTGGAAGACGCCGTGGCAGAGCGTCATCAAATACGACACCCGTAACAACCTCATCAACTTCTACAAGGACACCGATTACAAGTACGACGGCGGCAGCGCGGTCGGCAAGCAGGTCACCGTCAACGACAGGAGCGGCGCTTCTGCAGACATCGACATCCAAGTCAACTACAGCCTTGATCCGAGCGCGGCCGAATACCTGTACTCGGAGTATGGCAAGCAGCAGACGTTCACGCAGAACTACATCAGCAACGATCTGCGTTCCGTGGCGCGCGAACAGTCAGGGAGGTTCGACACCCTGACGATGCTCACCAATCGCGGCGAGTACACGAAGGCGGTGCAGGATGTGCTGGCGGCGAAGTGGAGGAAGATCGGCCTGACCGTCGAGCAGGTCAGCGTGCAGGACGTGCGCTACGGCGAGGCCATCACCAAGAAGTACACGGAGGCGCAGGCCGCCGAGATCGACAAGCAGAAGGCGCTCAACGAGCAGCAGGTCGCCAAGACCGAGGCCGAGACCAAGAAGATCAAGGCGCAGGGCGAGGCCGACGCCAACGCCGTGCTCAACGAGAGCCTGACCGACAACGTGCTCAAACAGCATTACATCGACGCTCTGTCCAATGCGGACCAGCTCGTCGTCGTCCCCGACGGCGCGGACACGCTCGTCCAGACCAAATAAGGCGGCGGATATGTTCAAGCGTTACCCGTATACGATCGGCCTGTTGCTGGTGGTTTCCATCATCTGCTGTCTGGCGTGGCTGTTGACCCATGACGCATGCATGCACCCGTTGGGCAATGGTCTGGCCGCGTGGTGGGCGTTCGTCAACGCGCCCCTGTTCCTCGTGGGCCTCGTCGAAGAGGCGGGAGGAGAGGAATGAACTTCGATGCACTCGTCTGGCAGCAGTGGGTGATCCTCGGATACGCGCTGCTCGAACACTTCATACTCATCGGCACGCTGCGCGAAACGAAGGCCAAGCCGGGAGCGGTTGTGTACCAGTTGCTCAGGCTCGTCATTCTCTGCGCGCTCGTGCTGACCATTTAAGGCTTGCCCGCCGCCATTGCGACCTTCCTTCCGACGCGGCGGGCGGCGACAAGGAACAAGTCGTTAACACCACCTCTCTCAATGATCGCGCCGCCGGTTCTCCCCGCCGGCGGCGCGCCAAGGGCGGGCAGGTTCGCCCCCGGTCGAGATTCGCGTCAGGTGGGCGCGGGCAAAGACCGGGAGGCCGTTCGATTCGGCCGCCGTCCACTGCGATCGCGTCAACGTCGCCCCCTCGCACGCCACTGACAGGACAACGCGGAATGCCCGTGCGAGCGGGGAGCGATGGACACGGCAGGCTTCGACTCCTGAGGCCGCACCGACCGGGTCCAGCGCGACCGCAACCCGCATGCTCCGACAGAAAGGACACGCTCATGGTGCATCAACCGCCACCGGACGAATACGACCACAGGGAAGAGGGATGCAGCCTGTTCGAGTGGCCTTTGAGCGACGAGGCGCTGCACATGGGAGCCGGCGAGCTCCTGGACTCGCTCATCGACACGATCCGCAGGCTCAACGCCGACCCGCAGTGGGATCGCACGCTGATCTTCCCCCGCTTCGGCGACGTGGTCGTGGACCGCGGCCGGCGGCAGATCACCGCGCGGTGCATGTGGAAGATCAAGGCCGACTACCAGATGAAAGGAACCAAGAAATGACCGACAACACCAACAAGACCGATAACTCGCTTGAGAGGCGCTTGGCGAAGAGCCTCGCCGGCCGGCTGCTCGGCTACACCGAGAATGACATACGGGACGCGCTCGAAGCCGCGCTCAAGGACGCCGGCGTGCGCCTGTGCGAGCCGGTCAAGGCGAGCGTGTATGTCGCCCCCGATACTGGCGAGCTGTCCAAGTTCCTCGAAGAGGCGTTCAAGGACGCTCAGCCGATGGGTCGCGTCATCGCCGAGGAAGACGAGGAAGACGACGAGACCCTAGACGAGCTGGAGCACATGCGCGACGTGGCCGACATGGCCTATGCGGCGCTCTCCGAACTCGCCCTGCACTGCCACGACCGCCGCGAAGACGTGGCATGGGGCATCGCGAGCGGCGCGGCCGAGGACGCGCACGCCCTCGCCACCATCGTCGGCGACTGGATCGAGGACATGGAGGACGAGGACTAGTGGCCGGCGAAACCCTGCTCACGATCGTCGGCAACCTCACCGCCGATCCCGAGCTGCGCACCCTGTCCAACGGCAATCCGGTCGCGTCGTTCACGATCGCCTCGACGCCCCGCAACTACAACCGGCAGACGCAGCAGTACGAGGACGGCACGGCGTTGTTCCTGCGCTGCTCGGCATGGAACGACCTCGCCCGGCACATCAGCCAATCATGCTCGAAGGGCATGCGCGTCATCGCCCAGGGCCGCCTCTCCCAACGCTCCTATCAGGCGCAGGACGGCACCAACCGCACCGTGGTCGAAATGACCGTGGACGAGATCGGCCCCAGCCTGCGGTACGCGACCGCGCAGGTCACGAAACAGGGCGGCCACAACGGCTATCAGGGCGGCGGCACCTACGGCAACCCGAACGGCCAGCCCCCGCAGCAGACGACACCGCCGCCGGCGTCCGACCTGTGGGCCAACGGCGGCAGCGGCCACACGCCGGACACGTTCGACACCGACACCGGCGACCCGGAATTCTAGAAAGGCAACCCCCATGGCAAAGAAAAAAGACTCGAACCTTGTCCAGGACGCGCTCATACCCGACGAGATGAGCCCGCTGAGCCTGCTGGACTTCAACAGCTCGTGCGCGAAGATCAAGCAGGCGGCCGTGGACTTCCGCCGCGCGGTCAACCACAAGATGCAGCTCGAAACCAAAGACGCCTACCTCGACAAGTTCCACCAGATCGACCCGTACACCGAGGCCGTGTACGACACGGACGCGCTCGCGCAGCACATCATCGACTGCGCCGAGGTCATCAACCGGCTGCTCACCTATCCGAAGGACGCACGCCGCGCGGTCCTGTACGACAACCTCCACGACAGCCTCGCCACGTTCGAGGAAAGCGCGCCCGACTATCCCGATCCCGACGACGATGCGGACGAGACCGACGGTGGGGAGGCCGTCGATCCGACCACCGGCGAGATCAAGTAACCACACATTGAGAGAGGCTTATATGCAGCAGGCAAACAAAAAAGCCACCCGCAACGGGGTGGCTCAGGAAAAGATGTGGTCGATATCAGCGCTCCGACGTCTCATCGGTTGGCACGACGTCTATGGTTTCTGCGTCCACATACGCCATAAAGCCGTCCGGCACTCCGTCATTGTCGTTGACGCACACAAATTCATCGTCCTCACGATCTGCCGTCAGTTCGACGAACTTGCGCAGCTCACCGAACGTAAGCTGCTCGAAATCAATCGTCACACACATGCAGCGCTGGGTCTTCTTGTCGTTGCTCATAAGTCGATTATCGCATGTCGTGAAGGCGGCGCGCCATGTCTGTGAACTTCGACAGCACCTTCGGTTTCGATCCTGCGGTGCAGGACAGCAGCATGGCCGCGCGCGGACTGTACGCGACGATGGTGACGTGGTGCGACCACCAGATATACACGCGGCCGGACTCGTTCGACGGCACCTTCGACCTCAAGCGCGTCAGAAGCGTGGGCGGCACCGTCAGACTCGTGCGCGAACTCGTTGAAAACGGGCTCTTCGAGGAGGCCGGCGAAGGCGTGTACAGGGTCGTGACCCGTCGCGGCCTCGCCGTGTTCGGCAGCTTCAAGAACCAGAAGAAACCGCTTACGCCCGAAGAAGCCGCCGAACTGCACGAGAAGAAGGTCGTCGCCGGCCACGCCGGAGGCAAGGCGTCGGGCGAGTCCCGCAGGGCGAAAGCCGAAGCAAACAGGAAGCAAAACGAAGCAGACGCGAAGCAGACTGCTTCAACTTCAACAAAGCAAACAGGAAGCACTACCGTACCTAACCAAACCAAAACCATGCCTTCTTCCTCCCCTGACCCCTCCGGGCCGGGATCGAAGCAAACCGCGTCGGTCGCCGAGGCCGAGGCCAGGGCGTTGGCCGACCCGTTCGCCACGGCGTGGAACGCCTACCCACGCCACACCGGCTCGCGACGGGAAGCCGAGAAAGCGTGGGCCGCAGCCGTGGCCGGGCACGACGGCACGTCCGCCGTGACGGAAGCGCAGCTCATCGGAGCTGTCGTCGCCTACGCCAAAACCATCGACCGACCCCAGTACGCGCCCAACATGAGCCGATGGCTCTCCAACGGCGCATATCTCGACCATCTGCCCAAACCGGCCAAACCCCGGTACACGTGGGGCATCTGCGACGAGCAGTGGCTGCAAGAGCACATCCTCAGCCAAGTGCCAGAAGGCAGCTTCGAAGGCTCGATCGTCGGCAGCTTCTGGGCCGCCGTCAAAACCGGCATCGACCCCACCGAAGCCGCCGAACGAGTCGTCACGGAACTCAACCGGAAAGGAAAACCATGAAACGAAAACCCACCACCGAAACCCGCCGGCAAGTCCTCGCAAGGGACGGCTGCAAATGCGCCATCTGCGGCCGCAGCATCGACACCGAGTGGAGCGGGTACAGCATCCACCACCGCAGAATGCGCAGCCACGGCAGCGGCTACGAACGCCTGCACGAGCCCGAAAACCTCCTCACCCTCTGCGGCAGCGGCACCACCGGATGCCACGGCTGGGTGCACGCCCACCCCAACCGCGCCTACCAGCTCGGCTACCTCGTCAGCATGAGCGACGACCCCATCGGCCAACCCGTCTACTACCGCACCGGCGGCTGGCAGCAACTCCACGCGGACGGCACACGCCATCCCTGCCCGCCACCCGAAAACCTCCCCGCCCACATCGACATCAAGAAAGGCGACGAATGAACACCCAACACGACATCACCGTCAGCGGCAAACCCCTCAACCCGCCAAAACCGCCAGCCAAACCCCACATGCTCCTATGGATCGACACCGAAACCACCGGCATCGACCCCCAGCAGTGCGAACTCCTGGAAGTCGGCATGCAAGTCACCGACATGACCGGCAAACACCCCCACGACAGCCTCCACCTGATCGTCCACCCCGACAACATACGCAACTGGGCCAACCACCCCGAACTCCTGAAAGCCTACGAAATGCACCTCGCCAACGGACTCATGCTCGCCAGCGCCGAAGCACCCAAGGACACCTACGACTACCAGCACACCGCATGGAACATCCACGAATTCCTCAACGACCAACTCAGCCAATACACACTCCACCCCGCAGGAACCAACGTGGACTTCGACCTACGCCAACTCGACGTCCACCTCAGCCGCCACCTCAACCACCCCATCGCCGAAGGGCTCCACCACAGAAAACTCGACCTCACCACCCTGCGCCTCACCGACCAAGCCATCGGCCGCGACCCCTACCAGAACCACGCAGGCACCCACCGAGTCCAAGACTGCATCCACAGGGACATCAACGACTACACCGCCTACCTCGACATCATGCGAGCCGGACACCAAGGCATCCAATCATGAACACCGGCAAACGAATACCCGCAACCCTCACGGCGATCCTCGCCATCCTCGCGCTCACGGCATGCGGAGAAACACCCAAAGGCGACGGCCAGGGCACCGTGAACAACCCCGACCCCGGATACGTCCGCTGGTACGAACTGCCCGACGGCAGCGCGGCTGTCCGATGCTTCTCCGACTCCGGCGGAGCGTCATGCGACTGGGGACACATCGAACTCAGGGACAAGCAATGAACGCCCACACAGCAACCCCGGACCGCCCCAACCCCGTCATCGAACTCATCCGACGTCTCCGAAAGGCCACCCACCGACCCGAACCGGCCAACGATCCGACCATCTGCGCGATCTGCGGCGCACCGCTCACCGACAGCACGTCATCCATCTGCCCCGACTGCCGGGAACTCGAAAAGGACTGGTAAGCATGCACACCACATGGGCCAACGACCCCGTCAACTCACCAAACCACTACACACGCTCGCACCCGGGCATGGAGTGCATCGAACTGACCGCAGACACCAGCTTCTGCCTCGGCAACGCCATCAAATACCTCTGGCGCTACCACAGCAAGGGCCGACCCGTCGAAGACCTCGAAAAAGCCCGATGGTACCTCTGCCACGTCATCGACCACGACGAGAAGATCGCATGGACACGCCAACAACACGCCATCCTCGACACCCTCGCCAACGATCCCGCCATCCCCGACGCCGAAGCGCACACATGGGCGAAACTCCGGCAAGGCTTCCCCTATTCGGCCCTCGCCTGCCTCGACCGCCTCATCGAACACGAAAGGAACCAACAATGAGCACACGCCTCTACTACGACCAATACGGCATTCCGACCGACATCAGCGAACTGGAGGCGTGGAGTGAGTAGTCAGTATTGCAAGCCCTCTGGCAGTGATCCGGTATGGCGTTGCCCGGTCTGCGGTCAATGGTGGCAACTCGACCTACCGGACGGCGACTTCTGGGAGCCGATAAGCACGCTCAAAGCGTTCCTGCAGTTCCACCCGAAATGGAAAGCCGAACGCAAACACCGAAAGGCCCGCATATGAGCATCGACATCACCCAACAGGCATTGAACGCGCTCGCCGACGCCGGCCTCGGCAACGACAGCCCGGCCGAGGCCTACGTGATCGGATATACCCAAGGCCATGACGATGCGCTCGCGCTCGCCATCCAGCTCGAGCGGTCCATAAACCGTAGGCCGTTCATGCCGGACGAGGCGGAACGGCTCGCCATGCGCCTGCACGAGCAGGTCGGCGACTGCCCGATTGCCCACGAGAGCGGCAATGCCATGGACGACAGCGAGCGCGAATGGTGGGTCAATCTGGCAGCGAGCGCATGGACGCTCATTGACGGGACGGAGGAAACGGAATGAGGAACGGTAGACCATGGGCTGTGAGGATCATGCCGGCCTTCGTGTGTGTGTTTGCAGCGTTCGTGGTCGGTTACGGGCTTGGCGAACAGGCGCAGCTCGGCGAACAGGATGTGCAGACCGTCACGCAGGAGGTGCGGCAGACCGGCGACGTCAAACGCCTGTGCATGACCGTCAAGACCGGCGAGCGCATCGACGCCATGAGCTGCGAGCTCATCGACCCGCTGAGCGGAGGCGTCAAATGAGACCACGACTCACTTACGCGCAGAAGAGTGTGCTGCTCCAGCTCGTCAACCACGGCGACATGCAGCCCGCCGACGGCAACCACAAACGCACCTTCCAATCCCTGGAGGAACGCGGATACACGCAAGACGTCGGATACGGACGCTATGCCATCACCGAGGCCGGCCGTCGCGCGCTGCAAAAGGACTTGTCATGAAACGCCTGAGCATCGTCTTCACCTGCGACAGCGAACCAATCGGCCTCTACGAGATCGAACGCAGGCTCAGGACGGCGGGCTTCAAAAGGCCGCAGGCCGGTTCGATCATGGACGCCGAACAGTCCGACGAACTCGCCGAAGCCTACGAACAAGGCAAACAGGCCGTGTTCGACGCCATGAACCACTTCGACGAACTCGCCATCGTGGAACGCGCCAACCCCTACCGAAAGGACGGCCGATAACCCATGGACTGGCGACATCAGGCCGCATGCCGCGACCACGACCCCGAACTCTGGTTCAGCGGCAAACCATACGAACAGGCGGCCGCGCTCGCCATATGCCGGTCATGCCCGGTCATCGGCGAGTGCCGCCGGTTCGCCGACGAGCACAACCGGATCAACGGCTACCAGTTGCAGGGCATCTGGGGCGGCCGCCGATACGGGGTCAAATGACGACCCAAGAAAGGAAATCTTATGAACAACATCGACGCCAAAATCACCGCCTGGCAGCTAGGCCCCGTCACCATCATGCGAGGCACCGCCACGCCCGGCCGTGACGTGACGCACCCGGAATGCTTCGGCCGGTTCACCGTCGTCGCCCTCTCCTACGGCGGCGCGATCCGCAAGTGCATGCGCCGCGTCGCCCAAATGTGCGCCAAGCACTCCGCATGCGAACAGCTCGACCGGCAGGAGGCACGGGCGTGAGAGTCACCGAAGGCGTCAGGAAGATCATCGTGGAATGGCACGGCAAGGGCGTGCCGCCGGAAGAGACCGCGCGATCCCTGCGCATCCCCATCGACGAGGTGAAGGCCATCATCCTGCAAGCCCACCCGGCACCCGCGCCGGAAAAACCCGCCGGCATCGGCGACAATAGAAGAGAAAGTTAAGGAAAGTCAGCAAACCGTTGAAAACAAGCCGTTCCCGGCCAATCCACCACGTCGGGAACGGCTTCGGGAAAGTAAAAGCCCCCACCTTTCGGCAGAGGCTCGCATTGTCCAACAAGCGAGTATAGCACCAGCGAAAGGGCGGGGATGATGGAACAACGAACATGCGCGGCCTGCGGCAAAGCGGCCGGCGACGCGAACCTGTGCAAGGAATGCGTCAAGGACTGGGCGAAACGCCTCGCATGGCTCCTGAAGGCCGGCATGCCAGCCCTCCAACAGATCGCCTACAAACAAGCCACCACCCGCGAACGCTCGCCACGCCACGGCAACAGGGCATACGCGGCCCCGCCGGTCAACGAAGCCGCCCAAGCCCTGTACTCCGCAGTGGAAACGCACCTGCAACTCACCGGCGGCATGCTCGGCGTCAAACCGATCGGCCACGACCGATACGACCGGCCCCGCACCCTCATGCAATGGGCCGACATCACCCGCCTGCTGCTGCACCACATGCCCGACCTCGCACGACTCGACACGGCCGGCGACCTATACGCCGACCTGATCCGCCTATCGGAAAAGGTCGAAACCGCCACCACGCACGCCGGCGAGCGCCGTCTTGTCGGCGTATGCCCCAACTGCCTGAACACGAAGGGGGACGACGACGAGCCGATACGCACGCCGATCTACGCCGCCCGCTCCGCGCGGTATACGGTGTGCCCCGAATGCGGCGCATGGCTCGACTTGAAGCGCGTGCGGTTGGAGTACCTGCGCAGCGCGGGGCTCATGCACATCACGCGCACGCAGGCCGACGCCGCCCGATGGGTGCGGGAGAACACGGGTGTGAGCGTGACGGGCAAGGACTTGGCGAACTGGCGCAGCCGGGGCAAGATGCCGTCCACGCGGCGCATCGACCGGCATTATTGGGAGTGGAACATCATGGAGCTGTTGGCCTGCGCGCAGGATCGCGCCGAGCGCGACGGCGGCGACGTTTGAACGTGAGACGGTTTCGTGTTACGCTGTCGCGTGTAATCGGAGTATCGGAAAAGCCTGTCCCATCGGGGATGGGCTTTTTTCGTATCCGATCCCCTTGGATGGTTGGCCGAGCGGTCGAAGGCACCCGCTTGCTAGGCGGGCAGGCATGACAACCGGCCTCATGCTTCGCGGGTTCGAATCCCGCACCATCCGCCATCCGCCGCCGGCACCGTGCGCAACCGGCGTATGCGGCACCCGAGAAACCACCACAGACAGACGCCTCGCCGGCGGTTCTTTCCTCTTCTTCCCGCCGGCGAGCGCAGTCTGTCGATCCGTACAGGCGTTCGATTGGAGGCGTGCGTGGGCAATCCGCGGTACAGCAATGGCTATCGCCGCCGGCGCGAGCGCGAGCGGTGGCGGCACATGCGGGCCGACTGCTACATCTGCCATCGGCCCATCGACTACGAGCTCAAGGCACCGCATCCATACAGCTTCGTCGTGGACGAGACCATCGCCCTGGCGCGCGGCGGCACGCTCACGCACGACAACAGCGGGCCCGCGCACCGATGGTGCAACGCCATCAAAGGCACGCACAGTCTGGCATGGGCGCGCGAGCGCGTCGCCCAGCTCATCGCCCAGGGCAAGGCCCCACAGCGCACAGAGCCAACCCAATCCGGGCCGATCCGATGCTCGGACTGGTTCGGGGGTGGGGAGTAGACCCCACCCGGCCCCGCCGGGGCGACCACGGGCAAAGCGCCGTTTTTCCCCCGGGCTTTTTTCCACACTTGAACGGAGGCCGTCTTGGTGTCCAGAACGTCGAAGACCCCTCGCTCGAAGAGCGCGTCGAAGTCCCATAGGGTCAGCAATGCCGCCGCTTCCGGGGATCGTCGCCGCCTCCTGGTGGCGATGCGCAACCTGATCGCCGAAAAGCTCGACGAAGGGTCGATAAGCTCACGCGACCTCGCGTCATTGACGAAACGGCTCGCGGACATGAGCGCCGAGATCGAGGCGATCGACAAGGCGTCGAACGGGCACGATCCGGCCATGCAGGCACTGGACACGGAGGACATACGATTGGATGAACACGAGGATTGACGGGGCGAGCTGCCAGATCATCCCCGACGATTTGTACACCAGCGGAGAGCCGAGCCTCAACAGGCTCGCCGCAGCGGCGGGCGACCGGTTCGACGTCTGGCAGCGGCAGATCAACCGGATCATCCTCGCGAAAAGCGCCGACGGCTTCTGGAGCGCCCGCAACGCCGTGCTGTCGATCCCGCGCCAGACCGGCAAGACCTACGACATCGGCTGGGTCGCGATCCACCGCGCCGCCCGAACCCCCGGCATGCGCATCGTGTGGACGGCCCAGCACTTCAGCGTCATCAAGGACACGTTCGAAAGCCTGTGCGCGATCGTCCTGCGCCCCGAAATGAGCGGTCTCGTTGACCCCGACCACGGCATATCCCTGGCCGCCGGCAAGGAGGAGATACGCTTCCGCAACGGGTCGCGCATCTTCTTCCGCGCGCGAGAACGCGGCGCATTGCGAGGCGTCAAGAAGATCGCCCTGCTCGTCATCGACGAGGCCCAGCACCTGTCCGACTCGGCGATGGCGTCGATGCTGCCGACCCAGAACCGCGCCTGGAACCCCCAGACCATCTACATGGGCACCCCGCCCGGGCCAAGGGACAACGGCGAAGCGTTCACCCGCCTCAGGGACAAAACGCGCGCCGGCCGCACCCACAGCACCCTCTACGTCGAATTCACCGCAGACCGCGACGCCGACCCCCTCGACCGCCAGCAATGGAGGAAAGCCAACCCCAGCTACCCGTCCCACACCAGCGACGAATCCATCGCCAACCTGTGGGAGAACCTCACCGGCGACGACTTCCGGCGCGAAGCCCTCGGCATCTGGGACGAACACGCCCTCAGCCAAGCCATCGACCGCCGCCAATGGGAGGAAGCCACCATCGAGCGCCGCCGCCCCGGCGGCGTCATGAGCTTCGGCATCGACATGAACCCCCAACGCACACGCCTGACCATCGGCGCATGCATGCGATACGACGACAACACCGCCCACATCGAACTCGCCGAATACAGGGACACCAACCAAGACGGCACCATGTGGGCCGTCAACCTCATCGACAAGGTCTGGGAACAAACCGCCAGCCTCGTCATCGACGGGCAAAGCCCCGCCACCGCGCTCCTGCCCGACCTCGCCCAGGCCGGCGTCACCGTCACCGTCACCGCCGCCACCGACATGGGCCGCGCCTGCGGCCGCCTCCAGGACATGCTCAGAGACGGCACCCTCACCCACCTGCCCGAAGACGGCCAACAACCACTCTGGCAAGCCGCCAACAAAGCCACCACACGCCCCATCGGCAAAAACGGCCTCTTCGGATGGAACCGACCCGACGACGACACCGACATCAGCCCACTCAACGCCGTCACCCTCGCCCTCCACGGGGCCATGACCACCAGAAGAGACCCCACCCAAGAAACGGAGACATGGTTCTAATGCCCGCCACCGACCACAACGGCCTCGCCATCACCAACCCAGCCACACAAGACGCCTACCTCGCCGTCCAATCCGCCAACATCACCCGCATCAAAGGCGTCGAAGACGACGACATGCCCACCATCCAAAAACTCCTCACAACATGGCGCGACCACTACGCACGCAACATGCTGAGAGCCGAATACTACCAAGCCCGATACCGATACAACGGCGTCGCCTACAGCATCCCCAAAGAAATGCGCGCCCTCGCCAAACCGATGATCGGATGGCCCAACAAAGCAGTCCGAGCGCTCGCCGACCTCAACGTGTTCGAGGGCTTCGACGCGCCCGACCCGCTGCAGGCGCAGGTGGACGAACTCGTGGACGACAACGCATGGGACACCGACGTCTCCGAGGCGATCACCAGCGCCTACATCCACGGATGCAGCTTCATCACCGTGTACGAAGACCCCGACGAACCCGGCCGCATCCTCATGCTGCCCCGCTCGGCCGACTGGAGCGCGGGCATCTGGGACCGCCGACGCCGCCGCCTCGGCTCGGCCTTGACCATCACCGACAAGGACGACAGAACCGGGCGCATCACCGCGTTCACCGCATGGCTGCCCGGCAAGGTCTACGAAATCGACGACAGCGAAGGCCAGTGGACGGCGCGGACGATCGAAACCCACCTCGACCGGCCAAGCGTCGTGCCCCTCGTCAACGACGCCCAGTCCTACCATCCGCTGGGCAACAGCCGCATCACCCGCACGCTCATGAACCTGACCGACTTCGGCCTGCGAACCATGGTGCGCATGGAGGCCACCGCCGAATTCTATGCAGCCCCCCGCGTGTGGTTCATCGGAGCGTCGAAGAAGTTCACCGACGACACATGGAGCAGCATCGTGAGCGTCATGAACGGCATGCCCGCCAACAAGAACGGCGACAAGCCCACCATGCAGCAGCTCCAGCAGGCATCCATGACCCCGCACGCCGACATGCTGCGCACCATCGCCCTCATGGTCAGCTCGGAAACCGACATCCCCGTCAACGACCTCGGCATCACGATGGACAACCCCGCCTCGGCCGAGGCGATGGCCGAAGCCGAACGCAAACTGTCCCGCACCGCCGACCGGCAAAACAAGCGCTTCGGCCGCGCGTTGAAGGAAGCCATGAGCATCGCACTGGCCTATCAGGGCGCAGACCCCGACGCATTGCGCGAACTGCGCCCCATCTGGGCACCGGTCAAGGAAACCAGCGACGCCGCCCGCGCAGACTGGTACCAGAAGGTCGCATCCACCAACCCCGACTTCGCCGACAGCGACGTGGGACTCACCCGCGCCGGCCTGACATTGGACGAGATCAAAGCCCACCGGGCCTACGAGAAGCAGAAACGCACCGAAGCGGCCGTGGACACGCTACGCGCCCGCCTGCACGCCGCCGATCAGACCGCCACCGGAACGGAGGCCGAGAATGGACAGCAACAGCCTGCCGCCGAGCAACCTCAGCCCGGCGCAGCGTAAAGCGTTCAACAGCCACCTCAACGACCTGTGGGACGACTACCAGGACGAACTGTCCGACCTCATCATCGAGGCCAAGACGATGGTGCCCAACAGCCTCTACTTCGGCGATGATCCCACCGGCCAAGCCCGCCTACAACTGGAAGACTACGCGCGCAAGGCCAACCTCATCGCACAGGACTACTACAGGAACGTGCGAGCCGCATGGGCCGAAGCCGCCGGCATCACCATGCCCGATTACAAGGAGGCGCAGGTCAGCTCAGACCGCGCCTTCTGGCAGATCGTCGGCGGCTACAACAACACCATGCACGTCGGCGCGAAATTCACCGACGTCATCAACGGACGAAGCAAAGCCGGCCTGACCATGGATCACCTCTGGGCCGTCAACACGCAAGGCTACACCGAAGACGACTGGGCGCGCCTCGCCAAGGACATCATCAACGAGACCGCACGCCTCACCGGACGCTTCACCGCCCAAAACGACCCCACCCGCCCCAAATACGCGCGAGTCCCCCAAGGAAAGACCTGCGCGTTCTGCGCCATGCTCGCATCCCGAGGCTTCGTCTATGCCAGCGAGGACACCGCCGGCAAATGGAACAGATACCACCACGACTGCGACTGCAAGATCGTCCCCTCATGGGGAGAGACCAAACTCGAAGGCTACGACCCCGACAAGTTCAAGCGCATGTACAAGGCCGCGAAATCACGAGCTGGCACTTCGGAAACCAATGCCGTAATGAAGACCATGAACCACATGTTTCCCGACGAGCTCACCTCTGGGGTGTTCGAACTATCGGCCGAATGGCCCGCCGAGGTCATCCAGCCACGGGCGAAAACATGGGATCATGTCTTCGAGAACCACGGTCCCGACGCGACAGTACCCGGCAAGACCCATTTTCCGAAGGAATGGGACGAGAAGAAAATCAAGTGGGCTGTAGAGGAGACCGTCGTGGCTCCCGACCTCGTCATACCGGCTGGCAGGGAACGTCAAACCATGTATAAGATAGTGGAAGACGAGATCGTCCGCGTGTGGCTCCAGAAAACCAGAAACACCGGCGGTCGATTCACCGTCCACACGGCACACCCAGTCGTGCCGCAGCAAAAGGAGAAGCTATGGCAACAGATTCGCAATGCGAAGCCGCATACCGGCGGCTGAGGCCATACTGCGACGTCCTTGAGGAAGCCGAGGAACTGGATTACGGCCTAGCCGCCGGCGAACAGTACTACGCCCTGAGCTGGCTCATCGCCGCGATCCTCGAAAACCACGTAACCGTGCCGCAAGAACCCCTGCTCGACGCCTTCGGACTGCTCGAAGATGAAGACAAGGACGAATACGCCTCGGCCCTCGACAAAGAACTGGCCCAGCCGACATAGCTCCGGCCCATTCAAGCCACCCTCGCCGGGTGGCTTTTTCAATGCCCGAAGACGGGCATCCAAGTTTTCAGCCACCCGCACGGGTGGCTTTTTCAATGCCCGGAAAGGGCTCAACCACAAGGAGAACAACCATGTTCCTCAACCACACACCCCGTCACGTCCGATTCGTCGCGGCCCCGCCGGAAGGCGGCATGGCTTCCGGCGGGGCCGACCAGCCAGCCGCGTCTTCCGAATCCGAGGATGTCGGCGAACCGATCGACTGGGAAGCCAAATACAAGGAAGCCCTCGGACACTCGCGCGACTGGGAAAAGAAAGCGAAGGCCAACAAGGCCGCCGCCGACGAGCTGGAAAAGCTCAAGGAAGCGAGCATGACCGAACAGGAAAAGGCCGCCAAACACGTCAAGGAACTCGAAGACAAGGTCGCCTCCTACGAAACCGCCAAGCAGCGGGCCGAGTGGAAGGCGCAGGCGTCGGCCGAGACCGGCGTACCCGCCGACGTGATCGAAGGCGACAGCCTCGAAGCCATGCAATCGCACGCCAAGCGCATCCACGAGCTGCTCAACCCCAAACCCAAGGCCCCGGCCGTGCACGGCGCGGACCGCCAGCCGTCCGGCAAAGGCCCGAACGAGAGCATGGTCAACTACCTGCGCAACCTCGGCCTCTAACCGGCCAACATCTCCTCACCCCTCATCTGAAAGGAAACCATCATCATGGCACTCGACACCAGCAAGGTGCTGCTCCCCAAGGAAGTAGCCACCGTCATCACCAAGCGCGCCAAGGACACCAGCACCATCGCCGCGCTCTCCCCGAGCGAACCCCAGCTCTTCCTCGACAAGGACTACATGGTCTTCACCGGCAATTCCGAAGCCGAGGTCGTCGCCGAAGGCGCACAGAAGTCCAGCTACGAGGAAACCCTCACCCCGGTCGTCGGCAAACGCTTCAAGGTGCAGACCACCACCCGCGTCAGCAACGAGCTCCAGTGGGCCGACGAAGACGCCAAACTGGAGATCACCAGCAAGATTCTGGCAGACCAGGCCGCCGCAATGGGCCGCGTCCTCGACTACGTCATCTACCACGCCTTCGACCCCAAGAAGAAGACGACCCTCGACGGCTTCAACGCGCTCGCCAAAACCGCGGTCGGCGTGACGGCCACCGACGACCGCGTCGCCGACATCGACAGCCTCGCCGAGGCCGTCAGCGACGAGTACGACATCAACGGCATCGCCATGTCCAAGACCATGGCGAACGAGCTGCGCAAGATTCGCGTGCCCTCCACCGGCCAGCGCTTCTACCCGGAAATCCCGATCAACCTCCAGGTCGGCAACCTCGACGGCATCCCCGCCGCCACGTCCGGCACGGTCAACGGCCGCCTCATCACCCCTGCGACCGGCATCCTCGCCTTCCTCGGCGACTTCCGCCTCATCAAGTGGGGCATGGTGCGCGACATCTGGAGCGAGATCATCGAATACGGCGACCCCGACAACACCGGCAAGGACCTCAAGGGCGTCAACCAGATCGCCTACCGCACCGAGGCCATGTACAGCTACGCGATCCTCGACCCCAAGGGCATCGCCGTGCTCAAGAAGCCGTCCGCCACCGGCAGGGCGGCCAAGTGATGGCCGCGCCGCTCACCCAGACGCTCGTAGTGCAGAAAACCGACGAGGCCGACGAGGCCGGCCTCGTCATCCCTGTGCGTCTGGTCAAGCCCGACGGCACCCCGTTCGCCGAAGGCGTCGCCACCGTCTCATGGGACTCGATCACCGGCAAGCCCGCGACCTTCACCCCGCCCGCGCCGACCGCCAGCGCGCGCGGCGGCGTGCTCCAGCAGGCGGCCGAAGCGCAGCTCGCCGCATCCGCCGACTCGGCGGCCATCATCGCGAAGGTCAACGCCACGCTGACCAAGCTCAAGGCCGCCGGCATCCTCGCCTAAGGAGACCCCGCATGGACGGATACCCCAGCACCCCGCTCAACCTGTCCGACGGCACAACCATGACGCAAGACGGCGGGGGAGAGGACGAAACGGACGACGAGAAGCCGTTCGCGCAGGTCGGCGACCTCGAAGCCCGATGGCACGCGCTCACCGGCGACGAACGAACCCGCGCCGAGACGCTGCTGCAGGACGCGAGCGACCTGATCCGCACCACCTGCCCCCAATGGGCCAACGCCAAGCCCGCCACGTTGAAGCGCATCGCCTGCATGGCCGTCAAACGAGCCATGCAGGCCGGCCCCGACATGTCGGGCGTCACCCAATCCACCCAGACCGCCGGCAGCTACAGCGAAAGCCTGAGCTACGCCAACCCCGCCGGCGACCTCTACCTCACCACGAGCGAGAAGGAAGCCTTGGGCGGCGACGGCGAGGCATGGTCCTACGACATGGCCGGAGGCGCGGCATGAGAGGCGAGACCATCACCCTCATCCACCGCGTCAAAGCCGGCGAAGACCCCGGCGGCGGCATCATCTGGAACACCCGCGAGGAACAGGTGGACGACGTGCTCATACAGGACGGCAGCCAGTCGAACTCCACCGACCCCACCCGCCCCGACGGCATCCAAGTCGCCAAAACCATCCACATGCCCCGCGCATGGCCCTACCGGAGCCTGCGCGGTGCCAAGGCGGTCATCGACGGCGTCGAATACACCGTGATCGGAGACCCCCGCCCCTACACGGGCGGCATCACCCCGACCCGATGGAACCTCACCGTCGAACTCACCGACACCAGAGGATAGGAGACCGGCACATGGCAAAGGTAAAACTCAACCTCGCCGGCTTCCGCGCGGTACGCCAATCCGCACCCATCCAGCAGACCATCGACCAACAGGCCACGCTCATCGCCGCCCGCGCCAACAGCATGGCACAGGTCAAGGGCGCGACCTACGAGGCCGCAACCCATGTCAGCACCCCCAAAGGCAGCGTCGCGCTCGCCACGACCGGGCACGGCTCCGAAGGCAACGTGAATGCGATGGTGGACAACGCGAAACACAACACGCTGCTCAAGGCGGTGAAACGGCGATGAGCCTCAACCTCGAAAAAACGGTCAAGGACTGGATCGACGCCGACCCCGACGGCGACGGCCTGACCGCATACCTCGAAGTGCCCGCCGACCGGCCCAAACGGCTCGTCACCATCGAGCGTGTCGGCGGCAGCGAACTCGAATACAGCAGCCACCCCATCCTCGCCGTGCAGGTATGGGCGGAAAGCCGGTGGCAGGCCGCCCAGCTCGCCACCGGCACGCTGCTGCCCCGACTGCTCGACCTCGACCTGCTCGACCCCATCGCCGCCGTCAGCGTGGAAAGCGTCATCGACTTCCCCGACCCCGGCCCGCCGCCCCAGCCCCGATACCAGATCACCATCCATCTCGACACCGCCACCCAATAAGCGCCGCCGGCATCACGAAAAGGAACACCAATGTCCGAAACCAACCACAACAACAAGAAAAACGTCAGCCTCGGCAAGCCCAAGAAGACCGGCTGCCTCTACTACGCGCCCGCCGGCACCGCACTGCCCACCGACGCGACCACCGCCCTGACGGCAGCCTACACCTGCGTCGGCTACCTGTCGGAGGACGGCGTCACCAACGCCACCGACACCGACACCACCGACATCAACGAGATGGGCGGCATCAAGGTGCTGTCCGAGATCAGCGGCTACGGCGAGACATGGCAGTTCAACATGATCGAAACCAACGAAGCCAGCCTCAAACTGCGTTTCGGCACCGCGAACGTCACCGGCACCGCCGACAAGCTCACCGTCTACCACGCCATCCCGTCCGGCGAAAGCCTCGTGCTCGTGTTCGAGATCGCCATGACCGGCAACCGCGTCAAGCGCATCGTCGTCGCCGACGGCACCATCACCGAATTCGACGACACCACCTACAGCGCCGGCGACGCCATCGGCTACGGCGTGACCATGAGCGCCAACCCGAGCGACCTCATCAACGGAGCCACCAGCGTCGAATACATCGCCAACGTCACCACCGCCTCGCTCAGCAAGTGATCCCACCCCGCGCCCGCCGTCCGGCGGGCGCACCCTTCCACCCTGAAAGGACACGAATATGGCAGCCAAGCAGCCGCAGGACCACAAGACCCCGAAAAACCAGCCCAGGACCGTCGAGGCCATGGGCGTCACCGTCACCGTCGGCCCCGCGATCTTCAACGACCTCGACATGGTCGAATACCTCTACGACCTCCAGAACGCGCAGGAAGGCGACGGCAGCGGCGCGTTCGCCATCGTCCCCTTCCTCAAGAAGCTGTGCGGCGACCAGTACACGGCGATGAAGGACGCGCTGCGCGACCCCGACACCGGCCGCGTGAGCATCGACAAGGTCAGCGAATTCATCGCCCAGCTCCTCGAACAGGTCGCCCCAAACTCCTGACGCTCATAGGAATGCTCGCCACAGCGCCCGACGCGCTCGAAGCGGACTTCCAGCGTTTCTATGGGCTCAACCCCGACCTCATCTGGACGGGCGAACTGCCCGCCGACCGTGCGGCCGCACTGGCCGCCAACCTGCCCCGTCAGGCCATCATCTGGCAAAAACTCGACCCGCGCCTCGCATGGGACGACCAGACCTACCTCCTCGCCGACATCCGCGACAGCCTCGCGTTCCTCGCCTGGACGAAAACCAAGGAAGCCTCACGCAAGGGCGCGCGCTGGCGCGGACAACTCCAACGCCCCGGCACCGTCCGGCATGAAGCCACGGGCGGCGAGGCCGTGGCGATGGACGACGAACAACTGGCCGCATACCTGGCCGCACCGCGCACCACCATCAGGGAGGCATAGCATGGCAATCGAGATCGCCACCGCGTTCGTGCAGGTCGTGCCCAGCATGAAGGGCGTCGGCAAGGCCATCGAATCGGCGTTCGGCAGCGCATCGGAAACCGCCGGCAACACCGCCGGCATCAAAGCCGGCAACGGCTTCGCCGGCGGCTTCGGCGCGAAACTCGGCGTCATCACCGGCATCGCGCAAAGCGTCGCGGGCAAGGCCATCGAAGCGTTCATGGGCCTGTCCGGCGAGATCACCAGCGCCTCCGACAGCGCCCAGAAGTTCGCCAGCACCCTGAACTTCGCCGGCGTCAGCGAGAAGCAGATCAAACGACTCACCGCCAGCACGCAGGACTATGCCGACAAGACCGTCTACGACCTCAACGACATCCGCAACACCACCGCCCAGCTCGCCGCCAACGGCGTGCCCAACTACGACAGGCTCGCCGAAGCCGCAGGCAACCTCAACGCCGTCGCCGGCGGCTCGGCCGACACGTTCAAAAGCGTCGCGATGGTATTGACCCAGACCGCCGGCCAGGGAAAACTCACGACCGAGAACTGGAACCAGCTCTCGGACGCGATCCCCGGCGCGAGCGGCAAAATCCAGCAGGCACTCAAGGAAGCCGGGGCCTACACCGGCAACTTCCGCGACGCGATGGCCGACGGGCAGATCACCGCGCAGGAATTCAACGACGCGATCATGTCGCTCGGCTTCACCGACGCCGCCGTGGAAGCCGCCACATCCGCCAGCACCATCGAGGGAGCCACCGGCAACCTCGAAGCCGCGTTCGTCAAGCTCGGCGCGAGCGTGCTCGACAGCGTCAAACCCGCCATCACCGGCGGCATGAGCTGTATCGCAGACGGAGTCACCAACGCCGTGCCCGTCGTCCAGGCAGGCATCCAAGGCGTCATCGGCTGGTTCCAGCGCCTCTACTCCAAACTGGAGGAAAACGGCGCGATCACCGCGTTCAAAAGCGCGTGGGACACCATTCGGGACGCGATCATGGGCGTCGTCGACATGGTCGTCGACTGGGTGAAACTCATGCCGCCCGACGGGGTCGCGACCGCCATAAAACTCATCGCCGACACGTTGAACCTCATCGTCGGCAACGCCGGCAAGCTCGCGCCCGTGCTCATACCGGCCGTCACCGCGTTCCTCGGCTTCAAAACGGCCACGGCGGGCATCACGGCGGTCGGCAACGGGCTCGACGGCATCTTCAACGCCGCCGTGAAGGTCAAGAACGCCGCCAACGGCGTCACCGACCTCGTCAACGGCATAGGCGGCATCTCCGGCCGCATCCAGAAGATAGCCGCATCCACCAAGATCGCGCAGAACGCGCAACTCGCATGGAACGCCGTGACGAGCGCCGGCACCGCCATCCAACGGGCCTTCAACGCCGTCCTCAAGGCGAATCCCGTCGGATTCTGGGTCGCGATCTTCGCCACGGTGGTCGCCGCGCTCGTCTGGTTCTTCACCCAGACCGAGGTCGGCCGCAAGGCGTGGGCCGCGTTCACCTCATGGCTGTCCGAGACATGGGCCGCGCTCGTGGAGGGCGCTAAGGCGATATGGAACGGGCTCGGCGAATTCCTTGCCAACCTATGGGCGACGATCACCGGCGGCGTGCAATCCGCATGGAACGGCATCGCCGGCTTCTTCACGGGCCTATGGCAGACGATCAGCGGCGGCGTCACCGGCGCGTGGACGTCGATCACCACGTTCCTGTCCGGCGTGTGGACCGGAATCAGCACGACCGCCACGACGATCTTCACCAGCGTCCGGGACTTCATCGTCAACGTGTTCACCGCGCTCGGCGCGCTCATCGTCGCCCCGTTGCAGGCGATCCAGAACGGCATCGACACCGTGTTCGGCTGGATACTGTCGTTCATCACCCAGCAGATGAACAGCACGAACACCGTGTGGAGCACCGTATGGACGGCGATCTACAACGTCGTGTCCACGATCTTCACGCTGATAAGCGGCTACATCTCGACCGTGGTGAACGCGATCCGCACCGTCATCGTCGTGTTCCTCGACCTGCTCAAGGGAGACTGGCATGGCGCATGGGACGCGATCAAATCGTTCTTCACGACCACATGGGACGGCATCAAAGCGTTCCTGTCGAACGTCCTCGACGGAATCAAAAGCATCTGGACGAGCGTATGGACGGCCGTAAGCCAGTTCTTCACGGATGTCTGGAACAGGATCGTTGCGTTCTTCACGCCGATCATCAACGGCATCAGGAACACGATCGGCAACGTCCTCAACGCCATCAGCGGCGTGTGGACGAGCGTCTGGAACGCGGTCAGGTCCGTCGCATCCGCCATCTGGAACGCGATCAGCGGCGTGGTGTCCACATGCATCCAGAATGTGCGCAACACCATCTCGACCGTCCTGAACGCCATCAGCGGCGTATGGACGAGCGTATGGAACAGCGTCAGCTCGTTCCTGGGAAACATCTGGCACGGGATCACGTCGGCCGTGTCCAACGGCATCCAGAACGTGAGCAACACCGTCGGCCGCATCAAAAGCACCGTGCTCGGCGCGGTCAGCGGCGCCGGCCAATGGCTGTACGACACGGGCCGTCAGATCATCAGCGGCCTCATCAACGGCATCGGCGGCGCGTTCCAATGGGTCAGGAACACCATCAGCAACCTCGGCAGCAGCCTCGTCGGCTGGGCCAAGAGCGTGCTCGGCATCCACAGCCCGTCACGCATCTTCCGCGACGAGGTTGGCAAATGGATACCCGCCGGCATGGCCCAGGGCATCGACAAGGCCAGCGGCCTCGTCGCCGACAGCATCGACGGACTCACCGACATGGTCCCGACCGTCAGCCTCAAGACCGACACCAGCCGACTCGAAACCCCGCTCGCATACCACGGCACCGTCAACGGCGGCCGGATCGCGTACACGATGGACGAACAGGCCGGCGAATATGCCACCAAACAGGACATCATCGACGCGATCGACGCGGCCCTCGCCGCCGGCATCACGCTCAACCTCAACGACCGTGGCGGCGAGGTCATGGCCGGCAAACTCGCCAAACCAATGAGCTACGAACTCAACAGCCTCGCCATGAGAGGCCGTTAAAACCAGAGAGGAAAGCATCATGCTCTACCAGCGACGCATGCGCCTGCCGCATGTCGAAGACCCCACGCTCAACGGCGTCCCGCTGGAGCGCATGATGTTCTCCCTCGCCGCCGACGGCATCACCATCGACGCCACCAAGCCCACAACCAGCACGCAGGACATGCCCGGCCGCGACGGACAACTCGACCTTACCCTCGAAGACCCCACCGGGGCCGCGTACATGGGCAACCGCGCCATCACGCTCACCCTGTACGCGATCGGCGGAGAAGACGACATCCTCGCCGCCAAAACCCGCCTCGCCGCCCTCGCCGGCACCATCGTCACGCTCTCATGGCGCAGCCTGCCCGGCGAATACCGAGGCCGCATGAGCCTCGGCGCATGGGCGGACAAATGGGCCGGCCCCCGCCAGATCGCCACGCTCGTCACCGTGAGCATCGACGCCCACCCCTACCTGATCGGCCGCGGCCGATCCATCGCGCTCAAAACGGGCGCGAACACGATCCACGTCAAAGGCAACCGGCCATGCTGGCCCACATGGACGCTCACCCCCGCCGCCAACGCCAAGACCGTCAGCATCAAGGACGCGCACGGCCACACCCTCGCCGTCGCGTCCACCACCGCCATCACCGGACGAATCAGCATCATCACCGACCCCGACCACCGGGAGCTGCGCGTCAACGGCAACCTCATGGCTCCGACCCTCGAATCCGACTACTTCCCCCTGCCGCCCGGCGTGCACACGCTCGCCCTCACCGGCTGCGCCGGCATCCTCACCTACCGGCCGCTCACCCTCATCTAGGAGACTCGACCATGCGTTACATGATCTTCGACCGCTGGGGCAACCCGCTCGGCGACCTCCCATACGCCATCAAAGCCATCCGCACCAGAGCCACCGACGGCACCGACACCCTCGACATCACCACCATCGGCGAGATCAACAAGGACGAACGCATCGTGTTCAAGGACTCGATGGGCCGTTGGGCGGAATACCTGTGCCAGTCCACCCAGACCGCCCGCGCCGCAGGCATGCCCGTCACCGTCGCCTACTGCACCGGCAGCATCGCCGAACTCTCGCGCACCTATATCGAGGACAAACGCAACCGCAACGCGAACGCCAAAGCCTGCCTCGCCAAAGCCCTCGAAGGCACCCGGTGGGCAGTCGGCACCGTCGAGACCGGCACCCTCACCGGCACCGCCGACCTCAGCTTCTACCACTGCACCGTCCTCGAAGCCATCCAGAAGACCGCCGACACCTACGGGCTCGAAGTCCAGACCGAAGTCCAGCCCGACCCGACCGGCAACCAGATCGGCCAACGCATCATCCACCTGCTCGAACACCGGGGCTCCACCAGCACCACGAAACGCTTCGAATACGGCAAGGACCTCACCCAAATCAAACGAGACATCGACAGCGGCGACGTCATCACCCGCCTCTACGGCTGGGGCAAAGGCATCGAACAAACCAACGAGGAAGGCGAAGCCACCGGAGGATACAGCCGCAAAATCAGCTTCGCCGACGTCAACAACGGCAAACCCTACATCCAAGACGACAACGCGCTGGCGAACTGGGGCATCGTGGGAGCCGACGGCACCAAACACCACAGCGAAGCAAGCGCGGACTTCCCCGACTGCGAAGACCCCAAGGAACTCCTAAACCTCACCAAAGCGGCGCTCAAGACCCGCACCACGCCCGTCGTCTCCTACACCGCCGACGTGACGGCGCTCGGCCAAGCCGGATACGACCCGGAAGGCACGGACGTCGGCGACAGCGTGCAGATCATCGACACCAGCTTCACCACACCATTGCGCCTCGAAGGCCGCATCCTCCAGATCGAGGAAGACCTGGCCGGCAGCCTCGCCGACACCAAGATCACCCTCGGCAACATCCGCCAGACATACACGCAGCGCATGGCCGCCCAACAGCAGGCCCTCGACAAGCTCGTGTCCAACTCCGGCGCATGGAACAGCGCCGCCGGCGGCACCGGCCCGTACATGAAAGACCTCATCGACCGGATCAACCAGATCATGAACGCCACCGGCGGATACACGTACCTCAAACCCGGCCAAGGCATCTACGTGTACGACAAACCAGAAGACCAGAACCCCACCCAATGCATCCACATCGGCGGCGGCTACTGGCGCATCGCCGACCACAAAAAACCGAACGGGGACTGGGACTTCCGGGCGCTCGCCAACGGCAAAGGCATCTTCGCCGACACCGTGTTCACCGGCCGTCTCTCCGACGCAGCAGGCCTGAACTACTGGGATATGGACACCGGCGATTTCAGCCTGTCCGCCCGCAGCACCATCGGCGGCAAGACCGTCCAGCAGTATGCCGACGGCGCGGTGTCCGACGCGAACTCGTACACCGACGCGGCGAAACAGGCGGCGATCACCGAGGCCAAGCGTCAGGCCGACGCGGCCGATACGGCCAAGCTCGCGGAGGCGAGGAAGTACGCCGAGACCAAGGCCTCGGAAGCCCTGACCGCAGCCAAGGCGCAGTCCAAATCGGACAGCGATGCCGCGAAGGCGGCGGCGCAGGCCTACGTGGACGCACTCGACGAATCTCTGGGCCAGCGCAGCATCTTCGACCGTCTGACCAACAACGGCAAGACGCAGGGCATCTACCTGTCCGGCGGACTGCTGTATCTGAACGCCACGTATATGAAGACCGGCGTATTGGATGCGGCGCTCGTCAAGGCCGGCCGTCTCACCGACAAAAAGGGCCTGAACTACTGGGATATGGACACCGGCGAATTCAGCCTGTCCGCCAATTCGACCATCAACGGCAACAAGGCGTCCAGCCTCGCCACCCAGACCCAAGCCCAGAAACTCGCCACGGACGCGCAGACCGCCGCCAAGACCTACGCCGACAGCGTGGGTGCCAGCACGCTCAACAGCGCGAAAAGCGACGCGACCGCCAAGGCCGACACGGCCCTGTCCGGCGCGAAGACCTACGCCGAGGCGATCATGGCCTACGGCAGCAACCTCGTGCGCAACCCGAACGGCAACCCCGACCACGACCTCGACAAGCTCGGCGCGAGCAAACTCACCAAGACAATGCCCGCCACACACCCCGAGGGCATCACGAGCGCGATCCACCTGGGCGGCGTGCGAGACACGAGCTTCGGATGGCTGCTCGACTCGTTCCGGGGCCACACGTTCCGCCTGTCCGGCTGGGCATACCGCAAGGCCGGCAATGTCACCAGCAGCTTAGGCATCTGCTGGACGGACACCGGCAACGGCAACCATTGGCAGACCATCGCCAGAGCCGCCGCCGACGCGAACGGCTGGACATACGTGTCCGGCAGCTACACCGTGCCGTCCAACGCCAAGACCGCACGCCTGTGGATGCAGGTCGATCGCGACCCCGCCGCCGCATCCGACGCCGACTGGTACTGGACCGGCCTGCAATGCACCGACGAGACCGCCGCCCGCAGCTACGTGGACACCTTCGAAGGAGAACTCACCCAGACCTACATCTTCAACAAGCTCACCAACAACGGCCAAAAACAAGGCCTCTACCTGTCCAACGGACTGCTGTACATCAACGCCACCTATATGAAGACCGGCGTCATCACCGGCAAACGCTCCTACTGGAACCTCGACACCGGCCAGTTCGTCATGACCGACGCCAACGGCAACGAAACCGTCCACCTCGACGGGGACGGTGCCGACAACCTCCTGACCGGCACCTTCCGAACCGCCCGAACCGGCAACAGGGTGCAAATCAGCCCGAGTTTCAAACAGACCGAAATCTCCGGCACGGACTCCTTAGAAGGCGCAGGCATCCAGTTCTACCACGGAAGCGGCTCGTACCAGCATCCGTACATCGCGGTCGAGTCCACCACGCAGCAGGAGGGCAAAGTCAGCGCGCTCACGTTCAACGGCGGGCGGCGCGCGGAGCACGACCCCGGCGCGTTCGCCAGAATCGGCGAACGCAAGGCCGACGACAACACCACCAAGGTCGGCACCGTGTTTCTCGCCGCAGAAAAGGACTATGACTCGACCGATCCCAGCAGTAGGCGTGCCTACCTAAGTCTGTGGTCTCCCAAGACCGGGGACACGACCGCCACGCTCGCCGCGCGAGACCCCAATGGCCTGGTCGGAATCCAAGCCGACATCGACAGCGGATACCTGTACATGGGAGGCTTCCTCGGCGGCTTCTCCGGCGGGCGCTCCACCTTCCAAACCGCGTGGTGGGAAGGCCAAAACATCGGAGCCATGAAATACGCGCAATACACCATCACGTCCTCCAATCCCGCGAAATACGGGTCATACAAGGCGTTCGCCACAGTCGATCACCGGCAGGACGATCCCGGTCTGTTCGTGACCACCGTGTCCGACTGCACGGCAAGCGGTTGGAGCATCTGGGTGTACACGCCGCCGGAGCGTGTGGTCACCGCGGTGGACGCCAATTGGAACCGCAACACCAGCACCGGCGTCGTCTCCAACCTATCCATCACCACGAGGCATGCGTTCCTGTTCCAGGGCAACAAACCCTACCAGCTCCACACCATCGGATTCCTCAAGAAATAGGAGATTCCCTTGCAAGTCACCACCATCAACGGCCAGCCCACCCTCCTCATAGACCGACCCCTCACCACTGCCGACACCACCCCGCCGGCCGCAGTCACCGACGGAATGACCACCATCACCACCACCCCACCCACACCCGACATGCGCCACGACGCCATACCACTCGCCGCAATCGCATCATGGCGCACACTCCTCGGCATCGAAACCGACACCGAAGCCGTAGCCGCCATCCTCCACGTCCGAGACCACGGCGAACCAGACCCAGACCCCCAAACCGGCGAAACCGCATGGACAAGCGCCTACAACGCCATCGAAAAAGCCATCAACACCACCACCGCGCCCGCCGACAATACACCCGACGATCCGCTCACCGCCGGCCGCAACAAAACACGCGGCCTGCTCGGTCTCCCGCTCCTGCCGGACACGGCAACCACCAACCCATCCGCCGCCGACGAAACGGACACCCCGACCACCATCGCACTGCCCGCCGGCATCGAACCAACGGAACTCGGCAACCTCCTCGCCGACCACGCCGACGACATCAACGACGCCACCGACCGATTCATCGAATCACTCACCCGCACCGACAACGGAAAGGACCACGACTGATGGACGACAAAAACCTCTACCCGGCCATGATCGGCAAACTCCGCGAAATGCTCGCCGACAGCACCGTCCAAATCGCCGCACTGCAAGCCCAGATCGACATACTCGCCAAGGAAAACCAACGCCTCACCGACCAACTCAACAAGGACGACGACAATGGCAACGCTTGACAGCTTCCGCGAAGCCACAGGCGAACCCATCCAACTCGACCTAGCCAACGGGTACATCGCAGACATACGCCTCAACGCCGGCGACGTCAACGGCCGCACCATCACCGTCGAACTCACCGACAACGGCACCCCCATCACCGACACCACCGGCATCACCGTCGCGCTCGCATACAACACCACGCCCGGCAGCGGGCTGGGCGACCGCGTGAGCATGCCGGCAGTGTTCGGCACCCCCACGGCCACGTACCGCGTCGCCGTGCCGCGCAAGGCGTTGCAGCACGCCGGCGCGATCCTCATGGGCATCGAGGTCAGCGTCAACGGCACGAAGACCTGTTCGCGCAACTTCCACGGCATCGTCGAACGAGCCGTGTTCGACGCGACCGCACCCGACGCGCAGGATCAGATGAACGTCCTCGAACAGCTCATCGACGACGCGAACAAGGCCGTCAAGAACGCGGTCAGCGCGGCCGGCGAGGCCAAGGACGCCGCCAACGCGGCACGCACCAGCGTGATCGAATACCGGCAGCTCTCCGACGACTGCAAGGCCAAGATCGCGGCCAGCGCGGCCATCGGCGTGGTCTTCGCGACCCAAGCCGACATAGACGCCCAATACGACACCGTGATCGCGCCGGCATTGTCCGACGCCGAAACGATCCCGCCGCTCACCCAGTCCGACATCGACTGGGCGCTCGACATCATCAACCGATAAACAGGAAGGAGCCATCATGGCGAACACGCAGAAGGTCATGACCCTCGCCGACACCGCCCAGCTCATCGCCAAGGTACACGCCAACGCCGCCAAGGGCGTGCGCTTCGAGTACGACAGCACCAAGGGCGAATACGGCAACCTCGCCGCCTACTTCACCGCCCACAAGGACGGCAAGGTGTACGGCGCGAAATTCCCCAAATACACGTACAGCAACACGCCAACGGGCGTGAAGACCCGCGACAACGCCAACCTGACCATCGAGATCAGCACCAACGACAAGGCCGGCCGCGACGACTACAGCGCCCTGAACGCCTTCCGCGTGTGGGACGTCAACGCCACCATCGGCGACGACGGCGTGCCCCACGTCACCGCCATCGACGGCATCGACACCCGCTTCAGACGCGACGGGTCGAACGGCGACGTGTACGTCATGACATGCCCCGGATACTACAAGCTCGAAGCCACGAGCACCCACAATGAATTCCTCTACAGCGACACCCAATACGACGGCTACACACCATTGCCCGGCGTGCTGTTGCCAGACGGCTCGAAACGCCCCTGCCTGCTGTTCGCCAAATACGCCGCCTCGCTCGACTCAAGCCTGCGGCCGCTGTCCGTCAGCGGCGTCGAGATTGACCGCGAGTTCGGCTCGCAGAACCGGGCCATCGACTACGCGCTCAAGAAGGGCAAGGGATACGCCGGCCGCTGCCAAGGCGACACCTTCTATGTCCAGCTCATGCTCATGCTCAAATACGCCACCAAAAACTCGGACGTGCTCGGCGGCTGCTGGCAGTACACGCCGCAGACCGCCGTCACCAATGCCGAAACCGGCGTCAAGCGCGTCATCATCGCCACCAGCGCCGCCAGCGGCTTCGACATCGGCAGCACCGTCAATGTCGGCACCGACAAGGAACGCAACAACGTCGGCAACTACAGCGCCGCCCGGGCGCGCACCATCCTGAGCAAGACCAACCTCGACGCCAACAACACCGCCCTCAACCTCGACGGCGATGCCATCACCACGACCACCGCATGCTTCGTCAGCAGCATGCCGTGGAAGACCGGGGCCACCGACAAACTGCTCGGCACCGACGGCCGCCCATCCGCCGCGTTCGCCGCAAACCACCAGCCCATCCGGCTGCAAGGCATCGAACTATTCAACGGCGTCTACGAGAGCGACGCCGACCTCATCGTCAACGCCGTCAAGGAAAGCGACGACAAGGGCCGACTCGACATCTACCGCGTGTTCGACATCACCAATGCAAGCAAGACCTCGACGACGAACTACACCAAAATCGGCGAATTCACACCACGCGACAAGACCACGGACAACTCATGGCGATACGCCGAGGACTTCACCCTGTCCAACGGCGTCATCATCCCCACGGGACTGGGCGCGACGAGCACCACCGGCATGTGCGACGCCATCGGGGCCAACCCGCTCACATCCCAAGGCCTCCGACAGGTGCAGCGCTTCGGCTACCTCTGGGATGGGGTGCGGTACGGCGCTTTCGCCGCGTCCCTCGGGAGCGCCCTCGCGAGCCGCGGGTGGGCCGTCGGGGGCCGCCTTTCTGCGCTCGGTCGCACGAAGGCGTAGCCGCAGTGCGATGGGGGTGAAGCGCAGCGAGGGGGCGAAAGCCCCCTCATGACGTTTCGCAGCCTTTTGGGATTTGTGGCGGTACGCCTCCGACGTCCGTGCGTGGTGCAGCGCTTCGGCAACCTCAGGGATGGGGTGCAGTACGGCGCTTTCGCCGCGAACCTCAGGAACGACCTCGCGAACCGCAGGTGGAACATCGGGGGCCGCATATCCGGTCAATCCTGTCAACACGATCATTACGCCACAACTACCCTCCACGCCAGCCAGTGAGAGGGCAAGCCACGGCCCAGCCGAAAATCAAACCGAGCACCCGGCCAGTAGACCCGAACCCATCCAGCACCGTCGAACGCCGGCATAGTCCAGATAGGAAACGCTCTGAAAACCCATTGCAAGCACACCCGCTGCGCCACGCCCATGTTCGTCCGTAGGGCGATCGATCACTACCTCAAGGGCAAACGGTCCCGCCGCGACGTGACCCGCTTCCTCGAAACCCACCCCGACCTCGACCGGCTCGCCGAACGGATCGCCGACGAGATACGCGAAGGCCGATACCGCGACACCAGGATCACGTACTTCAACCGCGTCGAACCGATCAGCGGCAAACACCGCGTCATCGGCCGCGAATCGGTACGCCACCAAATCTACGACCATGTGGCCGTCATGGCCCTCCAGCCGTTGTTCGACGCGAAGGTGGGCCGATGGCAGACCGCCAGCATCCCCAATCGCGGCACCATCGACGCCCGCCGCACCTTCAACCGCGCCAGACGCCGGCCCATGACCGAACAGCTCGCGCGACGCTGCTGCTCCTACTACGGATACCTGCGCAACAGCGACAGCATCCGATACCGGCGACGCCACCGCATCGACCACACCATGCGCCGCGCAACCCGGTATTTATCCACCCAACACAGGAAGGAAAACCCATGCTCCAGACCGTATCCAGCCTCGAACCCCTCGAAGAGGTCAGCTACTACCCGCGCGGCGACGGCCTCGCGGACATCCGCATCCGCCGCAACATCACCACCGTCATGCACGGGGACGGCGAAACCGCATGGACGGAATACACCGCCGACGAAGCCTACACGATCCGCGACCTGACCGAACAGGAAGCCATCGAACAGGCCGACAGCATCTGGCTCGACTGCGTGCAGGCACCCAAATCGGACAGTCAGCGCCTCGCCGGCTTGGAGGCGTCCAGCCTCGATCAGGACGAGGCATTGGCCGAAATCTACCAGCTGCTGTCAGGGGGTGAAGCATGAGCAAAGCCATGATCCGCGTCTACGCCCGTCTCGTCATCGCCGGCCGCAAGACCATCGACGACGTGCCCGAAGCGGGCCGCGAAGCCGTACGGGCATACATCGCCGGCCTCGACGAGGGGATCGGAGAGTGAACCCCATAGCCCAGCAGCTCACCGTCTGGGCCGCCACCGGCATCATCACCGCCCTGGGCGGATACATGCTCGGCTGGTGGCGCGGCTACCGACGCAAATCCGACGCCATGCAGACCGGCGTGCGCGTGCTCCTGCTGTGCAAGCTCGAACAGATGCAGCGCGAAATGGTCGCCAACGACGGCATCGCCGACAACACCGCCAAACGGACCGCGCAGCTCGTCTACGACAGCTACCACAGCCTCGGCGGCAACGGGCACGGCACCCAAGTCAACCAGGACATACAGGACGCGCCGATAGCCCCCAAGAAGGTTTAGCCCTCGCCGGACATCCCGGCGGGGGCTGTTTCATATGCCCACCCAACACAGGAAGGAAAACGAATGGGCAAGTTCAAGAACAAAAGCAAGCCGATCACGGCAATCATCGCGGCAATCATCGCCATGCTGCTCGCGACCGCGCCGGCGATCGCCATGGCCGACATGGTCGGCATCGACGTGTCCGGCTGGCAGGCCGCGAACGTCACCTGCACCGCCAGCTACGACTTCGCCGTCGTCAAAGTCAGTCAGGGTGTCGGCTTCGAGAACGGTAGCTGGCGCACTCAGGCCAAGTGCGTGACCGACCGGGGCAAGAGCCTCGGCCTGTACCATTACGCCGGCGGCAACGACGCCAGCAGCGAGGCCGACTTCTTCGTCGGCCGGGCTAGGGACTACATCGGCAAGGCCGTGCTCGTGCTCGACTGGGAGTCCTACCAGAACGCCCAGTGGGGCAACGGCGATTGGGTGCGCCGGTTCGTGCAGCGCGTGCACACGCTCACCGGCGTGTGGCCGATGGTGTACGTGCAGTCGTCCGCACTCAATCAGATACCCAGCGACGTGCGCGCCAACTGCGGCCTTTGGGTCGCTCAGTACGCCAGCAACGCGCCGACCGGCTACCAGAGCCGACCGTGGAACTATTCGATCTACGGCGAGGCCATGCGCCAGTACACCTCGAATGGTTGGGTCAGCGGCTATAACGGCCCGCTCGACCTGAACTACTTCCGTGGCGACGCATCCCAGTGGCAGGCCTACGCCAACCCGGCCGGCAAGGCGCAGACCACGACCCCGCCGCAGGTCGAGACGCCGCCGACCCAGACCGTCGATCTACAGGCCCTCGCCACCGCCACGATCCGTGGCGACTACGGCAACGGCCAGCAGCGACGCGACGCGCTCGGCGCTAACTACGACAAGGTCATGGCGATCGTCAACCAGCGCCTCAACGCCGGCGCTACCACGCAGACGCAGCAGACCACCTCCAACGCGACCCGTGTGACCGTCCGCGCGGGCGACACCATGAGCGCGATCGCCACACGCACAGGCCTGTGGCCGCTGTCCAAGTGGAGCGTGCCCAGCGGCAACCTTAACCTGATCTACCCCGGTCAGGTCGTCACCTACAACGGCGGCGGCAGCACCGCCACCGCCGGCAACGCCCCACCGGCGACCCGCACCGTGACCGTCCGCAGCGGTGACACCCTCAGCGGCATCGCGGCACGGCTCGGCATCAGCTACACGCAGCTCTCCGGCTACCGTTCCGGTAATCCGAACGTGATCTACCCCGGCGAGGTGCTGCGCTACTAGCGCCAGCTCGGGAAGCTAGTGGGAACCCGAACCCCACCTAGGAACCTCGAACCCCAGCCGTGGCGAGGTTCCTAGGTTCCGTCTAAGAGAATCGAGAATGATATGACCGACGAGAACATCGAAGCCCGGACCGGCACCACGGAAGTGAAGCCGACGGCCGGTATGCCTGATTGGCTGCTGCCCGACCGCGTGTATGACGTGCTCAAGTGGGTGGCGCTGATCGTGCTGCCCGCCATGGCCACGCTCGTGCAGGCGCTCGGCCCCGTATGGGGATGGACGTGGGCCGATCCGGCCGCGACCACCATCAGCGCCATTGCGCTGACCATCGGCGTCATCATCGGCGCAAGCGCCCTCAAGGCCAAGGCATCCAAGACCGAATAACCAAGAAGCCCCCGAACCCACCGCAAACGCATGCGGCATGGTTCGGGGGCTTTTCGTCGTATATGGGGTCAGGCGTGGACGACTTCGCGGCGACGCATGGTGCGCAGCCGGTCGGCGATCCATGTGTTGACGACGGCGTTGCGGCTGATCGCCAAGTCGGCGGCTTCCTCGTCCAGTTCGCTGACCATCCACGCGGGCATCGTCAGCGTGATCCGCTTCTCCAGTGGGGGATGATGCTCGACCACGGGATTGTCGAGGTCCACGTAGTCGAGGATGTCGTCGCCGTCGTCGAACATCTCCTCAAGCTGGTCGCTGGTGATCGACTTGGCGTCAACCTTATTCTTGGCTGTCATAGTATGCCTCCTCGTTCTTGCGTGATCGGCGCACGGATATGATGCGGATGCGCCTGCCGCGCTTGGTCGTGATCGCCGTCCAGTGCTTGCCGTCGATCATGCCGAGCACGATGTAACGCACATCGTCGTTTCCGGGATTCGGAGCGGTCAGCGTAACCGTCTTCGAGTTGTCCCACATGCGCTGGGCCGCCTCGAAGTCGATGCCGTGCTTGGCGAGGTTCTTCGCGCTCTTCGCTGGATCGTATTCAAACTCCATCAAACCTCCTAATAACATCTATCATACATCAATATGACATCAATGCAACATCATGCGGCGAGGCGCGTGGCTTCCACTGCGGCGCGCAGCCGGTCGTCGGGCATGGCGATGTACCGTTGCGTGGTCTCGACCGAGGCGTGCCCCAAGAGCTTGGAGACGAGCAGCAGGTCTCGTGTGGCGGCGTAGGTCGTGGTCGCGTACCTGTGGCGCAGGCTGTGGGCCGTCCATCCGTCGCCCAAGAGGTCGCTCAGGTGTCGGCCGACGTAGGATGATTCGGCGTGGCCGCTCCACCGGCCGGGGAACAGATAGCCGTGGGCGGAGCGGATCAGCAGGGCGAGGTCGTCGCCGATCGGCACGATGCGTTGCTTGTCGCCCTTGCCTACGACGACGAGGCTCCAGCCCACGAGGTCGCGCATGACGTCGCGGCTGTGCACCTTCGCTATCTCGAAGCGTCTCAAACCGCATTCCGCGCCGAGACGCAGCATGAGCCGTTCGCTGTCCGTGGCCTTGCGCAGTGCGGTGAGTATGACCACGTCCGGGCATGGCCGGGGATGCGGTTCGGGACGCTTGACGGTGGGTAGGAACTCGCTCGGATCGGCCTCGCTGCGGCCGGACGCTTTGAGCCATCGGAAATAGCTGACGCAGGCGTTCTTCGCGCCCTTGCGTGTCTCGGGCTTCCAGTCCTTCGCGGCGAAGTGGGCGAGCAGGTCGTCGCCCTCCACGTCCCTAGGATCGCCCTCAAGCGCCCGCGACAGTGCGCTCATCTGGCAGCGCCGCGTGTTGAGCGTGTTGGTGGAGTAGCCCGCCGCCTTCAGTGAGTCGAGCCACATGTTGATAGATTCTGCCCAGAGTGGGGCTGGATGTTGTTTTTTCACGGGACATCATCGTCCAATCGGCAATAATGCTGCTAGGAAACAAAAAGCCGTCACGATAAATTCGTGACGGCCTCCCGCGATTCGTAGCGGGGACAGGATTTGAACCTGTGACCTCTGGGTTATGAGCCCAGCGAGCTACCGAGCTGCTCCACCCCGCGTCGGCTTGTCTTTTAGACAGCTTTATCTACAATAGGGGCAATTTTCAGGAAGTCAACTCGGCGTGTTGTGCTGAATCATGGCCCTGAGCATGTTCTCCTCGGCCGATCGGTTCCAGCAATCCTCTCCGGGAGAGGGGGCCAACGAGAAAGACAGTAATAGCGCGCTATAAATGGCCGTTATAGGAATGCCGGGGAGCGATATCCAAGAAATTGACATAATAGAGGGTATGCCTATCAAGATCCCCAGTGGCCTTCCGGCCAGAGACATTCTCGACTCGGAGCGCATCTTTGCGCTCGAGAAGCCCGAGGCGGAGCGTCAGCGCGTCCGCCCGCTCAGACTGGTGATTCTGAACCTCATGCCCAAGAAGATCGAAACCGAGACGCAATTGCTGCGTCTGATCTCCAAATCGCCGTTGCAGGTCGAGATCGACTTCATGAAGACCTCCACGCATGAGGCCACGCATGTCTCCGCCGACCATCTGGTCAAGTTCTACGAGAATCTCGACGCCTTCCGCGACAACTACTACGACGGCTTCGTGGTGACCGGTGCTCCCGTGGAGCATATGCCATTCGAGGACGTGGACTATTGGGACGAGTTCAAGACGATTCTTGACTGGGCGTCCACGCACGTGTTCTCCACCATGTATCTGTGCTGGGGTGCCATGGGCGCGCTGTACGAGCGTTACGGCATCCATAAGGTGGATTACGCCGAAAAGATCTTCGGCGTATTCCCCCAGTATTTGCAGGATGAGTACTGCTTCCTGACCAACGGTTTTGACGAAATTGCACTGCAGCCGCACTCGCGTCTGGCCGGCGTGAATGAGGATGAGGTGCGTGCCAACCGCAATCTGCAGATTCTGACATGGGGTCCGCAGTCGGGGCCAGGGCTCATCGCCACGCGCGACTTCTCCGAGGTGTTTGCGCTCGGCCACTGGGAATACGGCAAATACACGCTTGCCGAAGAATATGAGCGCGATATGGCCAAGGGGCTGACCAATGTGCCGTTCCCGCAGAACTATTTCCCGCATGATGATCCGAAACTGGAGCCGCTGTTCGCCTGGCGGGCACATGCGAACCTGCTGTGGCGCAACTGGTTGAACTGGGTGTACCAGACCACGCCGTATGACCTGACCGAGGTTCCGGGGCTGCGTGCCGAAAAGAAGCTCGGCACCGATCGCTCGATTCGCCATGAGCCCGGCGGTCCGCGCGAGGATGATTTCAAGCCGTTCCTCAACGACGGCTACGGCGTTATTGAGGGCTGATCGTTCGCACAGTGGACTGTAATTTGTTCACGATACGGACGATTGAATGAACATAATCCTACACATCGGCGAGATGCGACTAATATCAAACAACACTCGCGAAGTGCCGGGAAAAGCCTTACGGCAGTAGGGATGAGAAAAGACGCGCCGAGGTGGGTTTGACTTTGTCTAGACACAGGCAAATAATCACTCTTCAGTCATTCGGAGTCGAATGCCCAGCGCTGACTCCGTGTCCACGCTCAGCAGACTCCGCATCGAGACGACGAAAGTAACGAGTCCGTCACATTCGCCCGCCCGGTGGGTTTAAACTGACACCTGACATTGAAGAAGCAGGAGGCGTGAATATGGTCGGTTCGTTCGGCGCAGGATTGCTGTTGGCGAACGAGGGCGCTCATCTGCCCTCAGTCAACGACTTCCTACCCCCGGAGATCCTGTTCCAGGGCACTCCGTTTGCCATCAACCGTATTATCCTGATCCGCATCGTGGCCACCGTCGTACTGTTGGTGGTGCTCGGTATTACCGCCAAGCATGCCAAGCTCATCCCCGGCCGTTGGCAGGGTGTGGTCGAGTACGGTCTTGACTTCGTGCGTGACAAGGTCGTTTATGACGTGATGGGTGAGGCTCGTGGCAAGCGCTACGTGCCGATGATTACCACCATCTTCTTCACGATCTTTGTCTTCAATCTGTGCGGCGTCATCCCTGGTATGAACATGGCTGCCACCGCCACGGTGGTCATGCCGTTGGTGTTCGCTCTGTGGACCCTGATTCAGTACTGGGTCACCGCAGCCCGCTCGCAGGGTCTCGGTCACTATCTGCGCCACGAGCTGTTCACGCCTGGTGTGCCGTGGCCGGTCTATTTCCTGCTGGCCCCGATCAACCTGCTTGAGTTGTTGATCATTCGCCCGGCTTCCCTGACTATCCGTCTGTTCGCCAACATGGTGTCTGGCCACCTTATGGTCGCCACTTGCTTGGCCTTCGCGCAGTACTGGATGGTTGACGCGGCCAACAAGCTGCAGGGCATCCCGGTGGGTGCGCTGTGGTTCGCCGGTGGCTTCGCCATGACGTGCTTCGAGGCGTTCGTCGCCTTCCTGCAAACCTATGTCTTCGCGATTCTTTCCACCGTGTACATCAACCTGAGCTTCCCGGAGGAGTGAGGCGCTGTCTCGACTTCGGAACCCGGTCTCGCCTAATATGGCGGGATCGAAAATCAAAAATTTATAACGTCGCCAAGTACGTTAGAAAGGAAACACAATGGATATCATCACCCTCGCAGAGGTCGCCGGCAACCTGTCCGTCATCGGTTACGGTATCGGTACTCTTGGCCCTGGCATCGGCCTGGGCATCCTCTTCGGCAAGGCCATGGAATCCACCGCCCGCCAGCCTGAGATGTCCGGCAAGATTCAGACCATCATGTTCATCGGCCTGGCTCTGGTCGAGGTGCTGGCACTGATCGGCTTCGTCGCTGCCCTGATCATCTGATCACCGCTGATCAACAGACGAAAACCGATTATGTCCATCACTGAAAGGAGGGCTTGATGGCACAAGCAGCAAGCGGGATTGACCTGTTCATTCCCGAGGTCTATGACATCGTATGGTCGCTGATCATCCTCGTCATCGTCGCTGTGTTCTTCTACAAGTTCTTCATGCCGAAGTTCAATGCGATCTTCGACGAGCGCGCCGCCAAGATTGAAGGCAACATCGCCAAGGCGGAGCAGGCTAAGAAGGATGCGGACGAAGCCAAGGCCAAGTATGAGGCCCAGCTGAGCACCGCCCGTGTGGACGCCGCCAAGATTCGCGACGACGCCCGTGCCGAGGCGTCCCACATCATCTCCGATGCCCGTTCTCGTGCCGAGTCCGATGCGGCTCAAATCACCGCTTCCGCGCAGCGCTCGATCGAATCCCAGCAGCAGCAGGCCATCGTCTCGCTCAAGGGCGAGGTCGGTGCTCTTGCCACCGCGCTTGCCGGCAAGATTCTCGGTGCCAAGCTGGAAGACAACGACGTGCAGTCCTCGATGATCGATTCGATGATCGACGATCTGGACGCCAAGAAGTGACTGTGACCATTCGTAACCAGAAAGGGAGGTGACCATGCGAGGAGAGGCATCTCGTATTGCAGACCGCGAGTCGCGTGATTCGCTGGCCCCGAAACTGCGCGACACCCATGAGGACGCGTGGCGGATCGGCAACGAACTGTTCACGATTACCAGCGCGCTGGACAACAACATTCAGCTGGAGCGTGCACTGACCGACCCATCCCGCCCGACTGCCGATAAGGTGGCCGTGTTCAAGGAGATGGTCGGCGATCAGGTGCACCCGATGACCACAGAGATCATGACTGATCTGGTCTCCCGCCGTTGGAGCCGTGCCAGGGATATCGCCAATGCAGTAGAGGACTTCGGTGTGGACGCCATGATGTACTACGCCGACGCCACTGACTCCACGTTGCAGGTATCCATCGAGCTGTCCCGACTGCATTCCTCTTTGCTGAATTTGCCGGTTGTGCGCTCGAAGCTTTACGACGACCAAGCCCCCAGCGAGGTTCGTGTCAAGCTATTCCGTGAGCTGTTCGGAGATAAGAATCTGAACAAGGTCACGATGAGGCTTGCCGAGCACGCCACCTGCAACCTGCGTCGCCGCCGCTATCTGGAAACCATCCAGTGGCTGATCAAAAAGTTCTCCCGCCATATGGGCCAGTCGATGGTCACCGTGACCACCGCAGCCCCGCTGAAGGAAGAGCAGATCAAGCGACTGATCGATGTCTACTCCGTCAAGGTGGGACGTCAGGTGCACATCAACTCGGTGGTCGATCCGACCGTACTGGGCGGCATGCGCATTCAGGTGGGCGACGAAGTCACGGACAACACCGTGGTCGCACAGCTGCAGAACCTGCACCGCAGGGTACAGACGGAAGCAAGCCCGGTCTGAGAGCTGAGCCCATCCGCCCAACACAAGCAAAAGACTTGACTGAACAATAACCAATAGAAGGAGTGATCATGGCAGAACTGACCATCGATCCCGCCTCGATTCGCAAGGCCCTCGACGACTTCGTTGCGTCGTACAAGCCGAGCGACACCCCCACCCAGGAAGTGGGCTATGTCGCCACGGCCGGTGATGGCATTGCGCACGTGACGGGATTGCCTGGTTGCATGGCCAATGAGCTGCTGACGTTCGAAGACGGCACGCTCGGCCTGGCGTTCAACCTTGACGCCCGTGAGATCGGCGTGGTTATCCTCGGCGATTTCGCTGGAATCGAGGAAGGCCAGGAAGTGCGCCGTACCGGCGAAGTGCTCTCCGTGCCTGTCGGCGACGGCTACCTCGGCCGCGTCGTGGATCCGCTGGGCAACCCGATTGATGGCCTGGGCGAGATCCAGGGCATCGAAGGCCGCCGTATCCTCGAGGCGCAGGCACCCGACGTGATGCACCGCCACCCGGTCGACGAGCCGCTGTCCACTGGTCTGAAGGCCATCGATGCAATGACCCCGGTCGGTCGCGGCCAGCGCCAGCTCATCATCGGCGACCGCCAGACCGGTAAGACCGCCATCGCGATCGATACCATCATCAACCAGAAGGCCAACTGGGAATCCGGCGACCCGAAGAAGCAGGTTCGCTGCATCTACGTGGCCATCGGTCAGAAGGGCTCCACCATCGCTTCGGTGAAGCAGAGCCTGGAAGACGCCGGTGCCATGGAGTACACCACCATCGTGGCCTCCCCGGCAGCTGATTCCGCTGGCTTCAAGTACATTGCCCCGTACACCGGCTCGGCCATCGGCCAGCACTGGATGTACAACGGCAAGCACGTGCTCATCGTCTTCGACGATCTGTCCAAGCAGGCAGAGGCCTATCGTTCGATTTCCCTGCTGCTGCGTCGTCCGCCGGGGCGTGAGGCTTACCCGGGCGATGTGTTCTACCTGCACTCTCGTCTGCTCGAACGTTGCGCCAAGGTCTCCGATGACCTGGGCGGCGGTTCGATGACGGGTCTGCCGATCGTCGAGACCAAGGCGAACGATGTGTCAGCCTACATCCCGACCAACGTGATCTCCATTACCGATGGCCAGATCTTCCTGCAGTCCGATCTGTTCAACGCCAACCAGCGCCCCGCCGTGGACGTCGGTATCTCGGTCTCTCGAGTCGGTGGCGCCGCACAGACCAAGGCTCTGAAGAAGGTCTCCGGTACCTTGAAGATCTCCTTGGCGCAGTACCGCTCGCTGGAATCCTTCGCCATGTTCGCCTCCGATCTGGATGCGGCATCCAAGGCCCAGCTGACCCGTGGTGCTCACCTGACCGAGCTGTTGAAGCAGCCGCAGTTCCACCCGTATTCCATGGAGCAGGAAGTCGTGTCTGTGTGGACCGGCACCCACGGCAAGCTCGATGACCTCGAGCTGTCCGACGTGCTTCCGTTCGAGCAGGGACTGCTGGACTACATCGACCACAACACCGACATCCTGAAGACCATCCGCGAGACCGAAGACTTCACCGCCGATACCGAGGCTGCCCTCGATAAGGCCGTGGACGAATTCCGTTCGACCTTCGTTTCCTCCAACGGCAAGCCGCTGGTCGAGAAGAAGCCGGACGTTGCCAAGGCAGCGCCGGTCGATCAGGAAAAGATCGTGGCGGGAGAGAAGTAAGCCATGGGCTCGCAACTCGCATTGAAATCACGCATCCACTCCACTGAGTCGTTGGCCAAGATTTTCAACGCTCAGGAGATGATCGCGTCTTCGCACATTGCCAAGGCCCGTGATGTGGCCCTGAACGCGAAGCCGTACACTGATGCGATTTTCGATGCCGTGCAAGCGTTGGTGGCACACACCCATATCACGCATCCGATCGCAGTGAAGGACGAGAACAACCCTCGCGTGGCTGTTCTCGCCCTCACCTCGGATCGTGGCATGGCCGGCCCGTACACCTCTTCGATTATCCGTGAAACGGAATCGCTGCTCGCCCGCCTTGATGCGGCCGGCAAGCAGCCGGAGCTGTTCGTGTACGGACGTCGCGGTTCGACGTACTACAAGTACCGCAACCGTGACATCGCGGCCACATGGGAAGGCGACACCGACCAGCCCGGCGTGGAAATTGCTGAAACCATCTCCAGCACGTTGATGGATGCCTACATGAAGCCGGCGGAGCAGGGTGGAGTTTCCGAACTCTACATCGTCTACACCGAGTTCATCAACATGGTGGTGCAGAAGGTGCGCGTACTGCGCATGCTGCCCGTCGAGATCGTGGAGAACGAGGCCAAGGTCCCCGCTCCTGATGAAGAAGCTCCGGCTGTGGCGGACGTGGCTCCGCTGTACACCTTCGAGCCGAGCATCGAGGAAGTGTTGGATGCCATTCTGCCGAAGTACATCCAGTCCCGTATCCACGAATGCCTGCTGACAGCTGCCGCATCGGAGACCGCAAGCAGGCAGAACGCCATGCACACGGCTACCGACAACGCTCATAACCTGATCGATGACCTTACCCGCAAGCTCAACGCCTCGCGTCAGGCCTCGATCACCCAGGAACTTACCGAAATCATCGGCAGCGCCGACGCGCTGAACAAAGAGGAAGAGTAGGAACGCATATGGCTGACAACCAGACCACAGCGGCCGAGCCTACCGACGGTCGCGTCACCCGCGTCCAGGGCTCGGTTATCGACGTTGAATTCCCGGTGGGTCATCTGCCCGACATCTACAACGCCCTGAAAGTAAAGATCGTCAACACCGGCGCCAAGGAAGAGGGCGAGGCAAAGGTCACTGAAATCACCCTTGAGGTCGAACAGCACCTCGGTGATTCCACGGTTCGTTGCGTTGCTCTGAAGCCTACCGACGGCCTGGTCCGTGGCACTTTGGTCTCCGACACCGGAGCCCCGATTTCCGTGCCGGTCGGCGATGTGACCAAGGGACACGTCTTCGACGTGTCCGGCAACATCCTCAACAAGAAGCCGGATGAGACCATCACCGTCACCGAGCGCTGGCCTATCCACCGCAACCCGCCGGCCTTCGATCAGCTGGAGTCCAAGACCCAGATGTTCGAGACGGGCATCAAGGTCATCGACCTGCTGACCCCGTACGTGCAGGGCGGCAAGATCGGTCTGTTCGGCGGTGCAGGTGTGGGCAAGACCGTGCTGATTCAGGAAATGATTCAGCGCGTGGCCCAGAACCACGGCGGTGTGTCCGTGTTCGCCGGCGTTGGTGAGCGTACCCGTGAGGGTAACGATCTGATCGGCGAGATGGGCGAGGCCGGCGTGCTCGAGAAGACCGCACTGGTCTTCGGCCAGATGGATGAGCAGCCGGGTACCCGTCTGCGCGTGCCGCTGACCGCACTGACCATGGCTGAGTACTTCCGTGACGTGCAGAACCAGGACGTGCTGCTGTTCATCGACAACATCTTCCGTTTCACCCAGGCCGGTTCTGAGGTGTCCACCCTGCTGGGTCGTATGCCTTCCGCCGTGGGTTACCAGCCGAACCTGGCCGATGAGATGGGCTCCCTGCAGGAGCGCATCACCTCGACCCGTGGTCACTCGATCACCTCGCTGCAGGCCATCTACGTGCCTGCCGATGATTACACCGACCCGGCTCCGGCCACGACCTTCGCCCACTTGGATGCAACCACCGAGCTTTCTCGTGACATTGCCTCCAAGGGTATCTACCCGGCAGTGGACCCGCTGAGCTCCACTTCGCGAATCCTCGATCCGCGTTACGTGGGCCAGGCTCACTACGACTGTGCCAACCGCGTCAAGGCGATTCTGCAGCGTAACAAGGAGCTGCAGGACATCATCGCCCTGATCGGTATCGACGAGCTCGGCGAAGAGGACAAGACCACCGTGAACCGTGCTCGTAAGATCGAGCAGTTCCTCGGCCAGAACTTCTACGTGGCTGAGAAGTTCACCGGTCGCCCCGGCTCCTACGTGCCGGCCGACGAGACCATCGAGGCCTTCACCCGCATTTGCGACGGCGTGTACGACGACGTCCCGGAGCAGGCATTCTCCGGCATTGGTGGCATCGACGACCTCGAAGAGAAGTGGCACAACATGCAGAAGGAACTGGGTGCGTGATGGCCGCGGAAAAAACCACGATGAAGGTCAACATCGTCGCTGCCGACCACCCCGTGTGGCATGGCGACGCGGTGAGCGTGACCATTCCCGCCTCCGAAGGCGGCATGGGCATCCTGCCCGACCATGAGCCTGTGCTCACGGTGATCAAGCAGGGTACGCTCACCGTGGTTGAGCCCGATGGCGATCGCCACATGTTCGAGGTGACCGACGGATTCATCTCCTTCGACTCAAACAAACTCACCGTGGCGGTCGAGCGCGGCCACGACGTCCAGTACTCCGGCACTGCTGAGTGATTCACTCTGCTATGACCTTGTAAGGGGGCTCTCTGGTTTCCAGAGAGCCCCCTTTGCTATGTGTTGCGCTACAGTGGTGGCCTATGCGAATTATTGTTGCCGACTGTTCTGCGGAGTACTCCGGCCGTCTCAATGCCTCGTTGCCTTTGGCCAAGCGTGTGCTGCTGATTAAGGCCGATTCCAGTCTGTTGATTTTTTCTGAGCTGGGCTCCTATAAGCCGCTCAACTGGATGACCGCACCCTGCACGCTGAAGGACATTACGCCCGATGGTGCTGATGATGATGTGGATACGCCGGTGCCGGAAAAAGTGCTGCGTGTGAGCGCCGATAAGGGTTCGGACATTCTGGAAGTGACGTTGCAGCACATCTATTCCGATGAGACGTATGACTTGGGCGAAGATCCTGGCCTCATCAAGGACGGTGTGGAAGACCATCTGCAGCGATACTTGGCCGAGCAGATCGAACGTATCGGCAAGGGCGCTAAGTTGGTACGCCGTGAATATCCGACAGCCATCGGTCCAGTGGACATCATGGCCATCAACGCCGAGGGCGAGCATGTGGCTGTGGAAATCAAGCGTCACGGCGGCATCGACGGCGTCGAACAGTTGACCCGCTATTGCGAGCTGCTGAATCGCGACCCGCTATTGGCCCCGGTGCATGGCATCTTCGCTGCACAGACTATTACGCCGCAGGCCCAGGTGTTGGCCAAGGACCGCGGCTTCACCTGCCTCATCCTCGACTACGACGATATGAAAGGCACGGAGGACGATAGCCTCAGGCTGTTCTGAATGCAAAGTTGCCCCCGCTGGCGGGGGCTGTCGCCGTGAGTCGACTGGGGATGGTCCCCAACGTAAACCACCCCCAGTCAGCTTTTGCTGACAGCCCTCGCCAGCGGGGGCAACGCTATTTGCTGAGTGTTTAATACGCGGCGAGAATATCCACTACGAATACCAGCGTGGAGTTCGCGGGAATCGAGCCTTGCTTCTTGTTGCCGTAAGCCTGATCCGGCGGAACCACCAGCAGCACCTGGGAGCCGACGGTCTGACCAATCAGACCCTTCTGCCAGCCTTCGATCACACCGTGCTGGCCGCCGGAATACATGTCAGCCTCAAGTGTGGTGTTCTTATCCCAAGAGGAGTCGAACTGGGTGCCATCGGTCAGCCAACCGGTGTACTTGACCACCACAGTGTTTTTGTCGGTCACTTCCTTGCCGGTGCCCTTGACCAGTGTCTGCGAAACCAGCGAATCGACCGCACGTTGACCGTTCATGTCGATCGACGGCTTGCCGTTCTTGGCACGCGTCACCTTCGGCAGATTGGACGGCACGTCCTTGACCTCTTCGCCGGTGGCCTTCTTCAGATCCTTGGACTTGGAAACGAACGTCATCGCCAGAATGTAGGAGTAGCCGGAAGAATCCTCGGCGTTCACACCGAAACCGATAGTGGTGTTGAGCTTGGCGCCCTTGATCTGGTCGTAATAGGTCGAAGACAGGGTGGAGGAATCGACCAGGAGCGAGCAATCCGGCGTATTTTTGGTCCACGTATCCATCAGCTCGGTGCCGTCCTTGACATTCAGGGCGATACCCTGGGCGCAGACGCGGTCACCTTCTTCGATTGTGTCGCCGTCACCCTTCTGCAGCACCACGTAGGAGCCGTCGGACACGGTCATCGGGGCTTTGAAGGAGATGGTCGGCTTCTCGCCCAGCTTGCCCTTGGCGGTTACGCCGGCAATCTGATTCGCCGTCTTGGAAGAGGACGACTTCGAGGAGTCGCTCTTGGAATCGGACGAGTTCGAGCAGCCGGCCAGCGAGATGCACATGATCAGCGAGCAGGCAACGGCTATGGTTTTGGTCAGGGTAGACAAAGTACGCATGGCACACCACACTACCGGTAAACCCTGATTTTCAGCCTTTCTAGGTAATAGACAGGTGAAGATTGTAGAATAGTACCGTTATGAGTGTTGAAGAACAAGCAATGGGCCCAGATCAGGAGGCCACGGAGTCTGACGTAGTCAGTGACGTGACCGACTCGACAGATGTCATCAATGCCAATGACGTTGCCGATGCCGCCGATGGTACTGATACTGAGAGTGCCGAAGGTGTCGATGCTGAGAGCACCGAGAGTATGGAAGACGCCGAGACGCAAAAGTCCGAGCGCCCGACTCGTCATGCCATGATCATGCGCGGCGTGGTAACGCCTATTTTCGGTCTGCTGGCTGTGGCGGCGATTGTGCTCGGAGTGCTGAACGCCACGATATGGAAGCCTTCCAGCGAGATCACCGCATCTGCCAACGTGACCGGTTCTCGCTATGTGGTTACCGATCCCGGCGTGCTCACCTTGTTGGATAAGAACACGACGATGACCGTGAAGTCCTCCTCGTCCAAGGATGAGACATGCGTAGCCTTGGCCTCCACCAAGGATGCAGCCGGTTGGGTAGCAAGCGAGAAGTCCTATCAGCGCATCAGCGGTTTGACTTCTTGGACCGAGCTCGGCGTTCAGAAGGGTGAGCCCATCAAAAACCAATCGGGCTCGTCGGATGACGCCAACGAGGTGGCATTCAAAGACTCCGATATGTGGACTTCCGTGAAGTGCGGCAATGGTTCGGTGACCTTGGATAGCAAAGATCCTGCCGCTTCGACCGTGGCCATCATGGATCTCGGCTCACATAAGGCGTCCGCCACTATCAGCATGCACTGGGTGCGCTCTGAAGTTCCCGATTTCGCCATGCCGTTCTACCTGTCCGGCGGTCTGCTGGCAGTAATCGCGGTGTTGTGCGCGTCCGTGTTCGCCATGCCGCCGCATAAGCGCCGTAAGCGCATTGTGGAGGGCAAGGCCACTGCGTCAACGGGGCCGTCGTTCGCGGAACAGGTTGAGCAGGGAATTATTGGCAACGGCTCGATTCCGGCTGAAGTGCCGCCGACCGGCCGTAAGCGTCGCCGCCATGCCGCACACCGTCGCGGTTCCAAGAAGACCGTGCCCGCCGAGTCGGCCGAATCTCCCACGATTATCGATCCCGCGTCCCGCAATTTGGTCGCCGATCAGCAGTCCGGCGAAGCGGGGGAGACCGAGGCGATACCGGATACCGAGTCGACATCAGTGATTTCTCCTGATGAGTTGCAGGCATACTTCTCCCGTTTGGCTCAGGAAGTCAATGACAGTGAAGCCTCGGATAGTGCTGCGGCCGATGATGTGGACAACCAGGAGGAGAACTGATGAGCATGCGTTGGAACAAACTGTGCGTCGCCGCCCTCTCCGTTGCCGCGCTGATTATGCCGTTGGCCGCTTGCGAAGGTCAGCTGCCCACCCCGGCCCCTGATTCACCCACCAAGGCTCAGCCGGATCTGACTGAGGCGCAGGAGAAGAAGATTCGTGCCAAGATCCTGGAAACGATCGATCAGGCCGACGCGGCTCGATCCGCGGACGGCTATAAGGCCGTGATGGGCGGGCCTCAACTGGAGATTCGCACCAGCCAGGCCACCATTGCCCAGAAAAGCGGCTCGATGTCCAAGTATGCGATCATTCCTAAGGACATCGCCCAGGTGGTGATTCCCACGGATGACGGCTGGCCGCGCTCGGTATTCACCATCACCACCACTACTGAAGATCAGCAGTCCAAGCGTTTATTGGTGCTGAATCAGGAATCAGCCCGTCAGAATTACAAGCTGATGGCCATGGCGCGTCTGTTTGAGGGAGCGCAGCTGCCGAAGTTCGAGGTGCCGACCATCGGTTCGAGAATGGGTACCGATAAGGATGAGAATCTGGTGGCCACGCCTGCCGATGCGTTGACCCAGTATGCCGATGTGCTGCAGAACGGTGCGAATAGCAAGTTCGCCTCGCAATTCGCGGATGATCAGCTGCGTCAGAAGATTGTCGAACTGACCAACACCGTGCAGGAAGGCATCGCCCGCAACAACGGCACGCAGGAGCAGACCTTCACTGCCGCGCCCGACCAGATGTGGGTGATGCGCACGGCTGATGGTGGCGATCTGGTCGTGGGTCGTGTCGATTCCGTGTGGACTCGTCAGGCCGGTGACGGACGCGAATCCCAGCCCGCCTCTGATGATGAGAAGATCCTGTTCAACAGCGACAAGTACACCAGCACCATGAAGGTCACATACGTGAACGTGGTGGCGTTGTACATTCCTTCGGCCAACTCCGGTCAACAGATCACCGCCGTGGGTGCCGACCGCACTCCGGTCAAGGTCGAGGCGCTGTAAGTTCCCACCACGTAGTAATTTCCCCACCGCGATGTCAGACGAATTTTGTCTTTCGCAGAATAACGCTGTTTTGGGTAACCACGTGGTGGTGATTCACTACGTGGTGGGAATTTCACCGCGTAGTGGAAGAATGGCTACGCGGCGGGAATCGGCACTACAATCGATTCCAGCATTGTTTGATTGTCGGGCGTGCGAATCGTACGCGTACATGTGGAGGCATATATGGCTGATCAGCAGCAGTTCAATCCAGGAGTATCGTTGGCGGGTGCTGTCGATTTGGAAGCGCTGAAGCATCAGGTCAAGGCTGAGCCAGGACAGGCTGGCGGCGCACCGGCAGCTGGTGGCTATGTGATCGACACCACCGAGAACACCTTCCAGGCGATGGTGCAGACCTCCGCCACGTTCCCGATTCTGCTGTTGCTGTGGGTGCCCACTGACGACCGTCTTTTCTCGATGGCTCGCGCGCTGGGTGATGCGGTGAATGGTCTCAATGGCCAGATTCAGCTCTCCCGCATTGACATCGCGACTAATCCTTCGATCGCACAGGCACTGCAAGTGCAAGGTGCGCCGGCCTTGTTTGCGCTGATTTCCGGTCGCCCGATGCCGTTGCTACAGGGTCTGCCTGGTGATGATGAGCTGAAGCAGCTCACCGACGAAGTGATTCCCAAGATTATTCAGGCCGCTGCCCAGTCCGGTGTCAACGGCACTGCGCCGTATTCCGGCGATCCTGATTCCGATGCTGCCGCGAGTACCGGTGCGACTGGTGCTGATACGGAGCAGGTGCCTCCCGAGCACGCTGAGGCTCATCGCTTAGCCGAGGAAGGCGACTACGCCGGTGCCGCCGCTGAATATGCACGTGTTATGGAATCCGATCCGTCTGATGCACTGGCCGCCCGCGAACATGCCAAGGCGCTTTTGCTGGCCCGTTCCGGTTCCGCGGATGTGCGCGAGGTGCGTGCCGCCGCAGCCTCTGCGCCCGACGATGTGGAAGCGCAACTGGCCGTGGCTGATATCGATATGATTGGCGGCCAGATCCAGGATGCTTTTGGCCGTCTGCTTGACTTCTTGGCCGCAGGCCATAAGGGCGATCTCGAAGCGGTGCGTCAGCGCCTGCTCGAGTACTTCACCATCCCCGAGCCGACCGACCCGCGCCTAGCTCGTGCCCGTCGCCGTCTCGCAACCCTGATGTACTGATTTTCCTTGGCTTCCCTCGGGTGAGGCCGAGCCGTGAAGCAAACAGCCCAGTGGGCTGTTTGTAGGCGAGGGCGAGACGATAGTCGAGCCAGAAAGCTGCGGGGCAAAGCCCGTCCTTAATTGCGGCTGAGCTGGCTGTTACGCCATCCGGTTTTTCCCGAAATACTGCTGGAACCGTGGCCCGTCCACAGCCAGCTCCTCTTCAAAGTCGTCGGCCCATGTGCTGAATGGCTTGGCAGCCAGTCCGTCATTGTTGAATCGCGCCTGATCGGTGATTTCGGTAACGCAGAACTTCGGAATCGTCAGATTGGTTACTGGTCCCGATCGTTCGGCCTCGGCCACGATAAGAGGCGCATTGAGCCCGCCAAACATATCCACACTCCAGCCGTCCTCCGCAATCCATACGGAATAGCGGTTCTTGATAACCACTTCGCCGCCGCGCTTGATGAGTTCCGCGGCAATGCGGGCGTCAATCTCACGCTCCACTTCATATCGGGTGCCGCCCACGGACGGTCCCTTAACGGTAACGAAGGCCTCCGAGAACTGCTCGCGGTGCTCATCCAGCACGGCAATCGGGTCGATGTCAGGGGTCATATTGACGCTCACCTTGTGTGAGACCAACCTGACGCGCAGCGCATAGTTGTCGGCATGCACGTAGTAGCTCTGGATGATGAGGGCCGGGATGTCGCCGTCGTTGTATTCGTCTGGCAGCTCGCGGCAGAAGAAGCGGCGTTCGTATTCGAAGTCATCTGTAGGTTCCGACATAACCCCATTGTAGAGCCGTTTACGGCGTTTCCCTAGGTTTTGCCGGTGATTGGCCTCACAATATGGTCATGATGCCGGCTGGGCTGCGCTGTTCGATGATAGTGGCTTGGCGCGGGTGATGGTTGGTGTACAGTAAAGAAGTTGCTCGGGTTTGTAGCTCAGTGGATAGAGCGTCTGTCTCCGGAACAGAAGGTCGTGGGTTCGATCCCCATCAAGCCCACCAGTGGGGCTTTCGGCATATGTCGAAAGCCCTTTTTCATGCTCGCTCAGGGTTCCCTGAGTTTTCCCTGAGGGCATCCATGAATACCCCATGGAATGCTGTTGTGTTGGGTTTTAAGAACGCATAATGAAGTGGATTGAGGTCGTGGAACTCACCCCATGAGGAGGTGTGCGATGATCCGGAACGGGTCGCAGCGGCATTGGTCGGTTCACTTGCTCGCTATGGTACTGGCGCTGTCTCTGGTGGCGGGATTCGCGGTTACGGCGGGCCTGCGTGTACGCCGCAAGGAACAGCCGTTCTGGCATATGTGGTGAAGCATCCCGGAAGCGCTCTGCTGCATATCGCCCGGGCGGTGAGGCAGAATATGGCCGCATGGCGGGCAGTGGCATCCGTAAGCGTGCCTGCGCTCGGTAAACTGCTACGTAATCGGGTTCACTAATCCAACAAGAGGAGCACATAATGAGCGAGAAGATGGAAGCCGTAGCTACTTCGGAGGCCCCGGCCGCGCTGGGCGCGTACAGCCAGGCGGTGAAGGCCAATGGTTTCGTGTTCGTGTCCGGTCAGCTGGGTATTGATCCGACCACCGGTGAGCTGGCAGGGGATACCGCGGGCGAGCAGGCCGCGCAGGCGCTGAAGAACATCAAGCATATTCTCGACACCGCCGGTACTGGCATTGAGCATGTGTGTCGTGCCACCATTTACCTGAAGAACGTTGAGGATTTCAAGGAAGTGGACGCTCGCTACGCCGAGGTGTTCATCGGTTCCGTGAAGCCCGCACGTGTGGCCTTTGGCAACAACATGATTCCCAAGGGTGCACTGGTGGAGATCGACGCCATCGCCGTGGAGTGACGTATTTGCCCCCGCTGGCGGGGGCTGCCCGGCAATAGTCGGACGGAGGGGGTGGTTTTGGCCGTGAGCTGAGACCACCCCCAGCCAGATGTGCTGACGGCATCCACCAGCGGGGCTGGTAATGCATGGTTTGGGCGTCGGTTCGTGCCACAATAGTGACCATGGCATCCAAAGGAAAACCGTCGCCGCGTTCGGCTGTGAGCCCGCTGAGCGACGAACAGGTCAAGCGTCTGGCAGGCAGCCATACACTTGTGGACCCCACCAATTACTATCCGACTGGTCCGCGTACGCCGAACCAGCCGGAGATCAACGCCCAGAACCCCAAGGCCACCAAGCGACTGCTGGCCGGTGTTTCCGTGGTATTCCGCACTAGTTGCAAGACCAAGGCATGGGGTCTTGACCATGTGCCGGAAACCGGCCCGTTCATTACCGCGGCCAGCCACATCACCATGTTCGATGTGTTCGTGCCGATGATGAGCCTGTTCCACATGGGCCGTCGCCCGCGTTACATGGCCAAGGCCGAGATGGCCAAGTGGCCGCTGATCGGCAAATGGTTCCAATTGGTCGGCATGCAGCCGGTGCAGCGTCGCTCCGGCAAGGCCAAGCAGATCGAGGAGACCTCAATCGATATTCTTACTTCCGGCCGCCCCCTCACCGTTTGGCCGGAAGGCACGGTGACCCGCGACCCGAAGAAATGGGTGATGAGCATCAAGGAAGGTGTAGGATACATTGCGCTTGAAGCCTCCCGCAGACTTGGCCATCAAGTGCCGCTCTACCCTGCAGTGACGTGGGGCGCGGCTTCCATCAACCACTGGTGGCCGTGGCCTCGCAAGAACGTGGTGATGTGCTACGACGAGGCGCTCGATTATTCCGATCTGCTTGTTGACATGGATTCCTGGGGCGATGAACCGCCCGCCGAGGCCGTGGACGAATTGATGTGGCGCGTATTCAAGCGCATGAACACGGTGTTGGAGGAGATTCGCGGCGAGCGATTCCCGGCAGAAGGCTATTGGGATTACCGTTCCATGAGCCGTAAGCCGTGGCCCGAGGCTGGTGGTCAGTTCCCGGCGGTGGAGTAGCATAACGCGCAGTTGCGCGCAGCGAAAATAGGAATTTGATATGGGTAGGAAAATAACGGTTCTCGGTGCAGGAGCATGGGGTACTGCTTTCGGCCAGGTGCTGGCGGATGCCGGCAATGACGTGACCATGTGGGCCCGTGAACCGGAAATCGTCGAGGATATCCGTGACAATCGGCGCAATGGTGTTCGCCTGCCGTCTGTCAAGAAGCTGCCGGATGCCATCACCGCCACTGGCAATCGCGCCGAAGCCGTCAAGGATGCCGATATTGTGGTCGTGGCCATCGCCGCCCAGTTCGCCCGTGTGGCACTCGTTGAGTTCAGGGGATTGATTCCCGAGCATGCCATCGTGGTTAGCCTGATGAAGGGCATCGAGCGTAACACCAACAAGCGCATGGATGAAGTGGTTCGTGAGACCCTTGATTTGCCGGCTGACCGCTTTGCCGCCATCTCCGGCCCGAACCTGTCCAAGGAAATCGCCGATCGTCATCCCGCAGCCACCGTGGTGGCCTGCGAGAACATCGACAACGCCACCATCGTGGCCGAGGCCTGCACCACCAAATACTTCAAGGCGTTCGTGACCACTGATGTCATTGGTCTGGAAATGTGCGGCAGCCTGAAGAACGTGACCGCGCTCGCCGTGGGTATGGCTCGTGGTGCCGGTTACGGTGAGAACACCGCCGCCATGATCGAGACCCGCGGACTTGCCGAGCTCACTGCTCTGGGTGCTGCGGCAGGCGCCGATCCCAAGACCTTCTTTGGGCTGGCGGGTGTGGGCGATCTCATCGCCACCTGTGGCTCGCCGCTTTCCCGCAACTACACGTTTGGCTCCAACCTCGGCAAGGGGCTGAGCGTGGAAGAAGCCACTAAGGTCAGCAATGGCGTGGCGGAGGGTGTGCCTACCACGGATGCGGTGGTGGCTTTGGGCAATCAGCTTGACGTGCCCACTCCGTTGGCCTATCAGATGAGCCGTGTGCTCAATGAGGGCATTCCCTGTGCGGAAATGCTTGCCGGGCTTTTCGGGCGTGAAATCACTGTCGAGTAGACTCATAGCAGATTAGAAGTTTCGTTCAGCAGTCAAAGGATGGTTATGGCCAAGAAACGTATTGTGGTGCTCTATGGTGGGCGTGCGGATGAACATTCGATTTCCTGCATCTCCACGGCCGGCGTGCTGGCGGCTATGGATACCGAACGTTTCGAGCCGATTCCGGTGGGCATCACCAAGGACGGCAAGTGGATTATCGACGGTGAGGATCCGCGCGGCTGGAATCTGGACGGCGACGAGCTGCCGACCGTGAAGATCACGCCGAAATCCCGTCCGGTGATTCTCGACCCCTCGCGAGGCAAGGACGGTTTCTTTGCCGGTGAGCCGGATCATCTCAGCAATGCCGACTCCGGTTTTGGCACCAGCTTTGTGAACTTGTCCGATCCTGAGATACATCACGTGCTGACCTCGCTGGGGCATGTCGATGCGGTGCTGCCTGTGCTGCATGGCCCTTACGGCGAGGACGGCACGGTGCAGGGTCTTCTTGAGATGATGGGTGTGCCGTATGTGGGCTGTGGCGTGTTCGCCTCTGCCGCCTGCATGGATAAGCACTACACCAAAGTGGTGCTCAATGCTGCCGGTATTCCGACGGCTCCTGGCATTATGGTGGATGCGCGCGCGTTCACCGCAGCCGATGTGGTCGCCCAGATCGAGGTCGCCGGATTGGCTTATCCGCTGTTCGTCAAGCCTTCCCGTGCTGGATCCAGCTTTGGCGTCACCAAGGTGGATAAAGCCGAGGATCTGGAAACCCAACAGGACCGTGTGGCCGCTGCCATCGCCACGGCCGGTGAGCATGACTGGAAGGTGCTCATCGAGCAGGGCATCGACGGCCGCGAGATCGAATGCGCCGTGCTGTGCCCGAAGGCGGGCGATGAGCCCGAGGCCAGCTGGCCCGGCGAAATCGTGCTTGACCACCAGAATGACGACCAGTTCTATGATTTCGATTCCAAGTACATGGATGCTTCCGCCAGCCATGTGGAAGTGCCGGCCAACCTGCCCGTCAGCGTGCTTGAGGATGTACGCGACGTGGCTCGCCGTGCGTTCAAGGCCGTAGATGGAGCGGGTCTGAGCCGCGTGGATACCTTCGTGACTCCGGACGGCACCGTGATGGTCAACGAGATCAACACCATGCCTGGCTTCACGCCGATTTCCATGTATCCCAAGGCGTGGGACGCCACGGGTGTGGGATACACCGAACTCATCACCCGTCTGATCGAAGGCGTGTTGAAGTAATCTCGCAACAGCGACTGCGTGGCTTCCCTCCTTGGGAAGCCATTTTTTTTTGACGTATGGCCGTCGAGCGTCAACAGTTCATGCCGAGTTTTCCTGAGTTCAGCCAACGTATGGCAAATGGCGAATGCAATTCACTTTCACGCCAGTGTCCGGACAGATTGGACGCATAGTTTCTTTTCTTGGGATTACGGGCTGCGCGCATGCCGCGCAACGAGCCCGGTTCCCCCAGACTTTTCCGTCTGGATGATGTTGAGAAAAGGAACATTATGAATAACCTGAGTAAGATCGCGGCCGGCTCCCTTGCCGCCGTGCTTGCGTTCTCCATGGCCGCCTGCGGCTCCAGCAGCGCCTCCTCCGATGGCGCCGGCGAAAGTGCCGGCAAGGCCGTCACCGTGAACGGGAAGTCCGCCAAGGCCACTTCCCTCGCCGACTTCGGTACTATGGAAGACCTCGAAAAGGCCGCCAAGGAAGAGGACGCGCTGAACGTCATCGCGCTGCCGCACGACTGGTCCAACTACGGCGAGGTCATCGAGGGCTTCAAGAAGAAGTACCCGGAGATCAAGGTCACCGAGCTCAACCCGAACGCTTCCTCCAAGGAAGAGCTTGACGCCGCCAAGACCAACAAGGGCACCGACGCCGCCCCCGACGTGTTCGATGTCGGCCAGGCCATCGCCGCCACTTCCACCGATAGCTTCGCTCCGTACAAGGTGCAGGCCTGGGACAAGATTCCGGACACCGCCAAGGATGCCGACGGCGCCTACTACGCCGACTACACCGGCATCATGTCCGTGGGCTGGAATGCCGATAAGTACGGTGAGATCAACTCTCTGGACGATTTGCTCGATTCCAAGTTCGCCGGCACGGTGTCCTTGAACGGCAAGCCCGCTGAAGCCGGTGCCGCCTTCAACGGCTACCTGATGGTCAACCAGCTCGCAGGCGGCGACATCAATAACCTGCAGCCTGGTCTTGACTTCTTCAAGAAGCTGCAGGAAACCGGCAACCTGACCACCGTGGACGTGACCAACGGCACCATCGACTCCGGCCAGACCGGTGTGGTGTTCGATTGGACCTACAACCAGGCTTCCTACAAGAAGGAGCTCAAGGATAAGGGCGTGAACTGGAAGTACAAGACCTTCCCGAAGGCCCAGGTCGTGAGCTACTACAACCAGGCCATCAACAAGGACGCGCCGCACCCGGCCGCCGCCCGCCTGTGGGAGGAGTACCTGTACACCGCCGATGCCCAGAACCTGTGGTTCAAGGGCGGCGCCAACCCGGTGCTGCTCGACTCCATGAAGGAAGACGGCACCGTTGATCAGGACACCCTGAAGGACGCCATCACCATCGAAGGCGACCCGGTCTCCTACACCAACGATGACTCCACCCGCATCACCGAGTGGCTCCAGAACAACTGGGACAAGACGATCGGCAACTGAGGTTACCTCGCATGACTGCCGCAATCGCACAGAACGGACCTGCTGCCGCCAAGGCCGCGGGTCCGTCCGCTACTCCCTCCGCCGCCTCGTCCGTGCTGGCGAAGCATCGTCAGGAGCTGGGCACGCTTGCCTCCACGCTCCCGTTCTTTGCCTACACCGCCTGCTTCCTGCTGGCTCCCACCGTGATTGTGGTGGTGGGTGCTTTCCAGGATCGCAGCGGCGGTTTCACGCTCTCGAATTTCAATAAGATGTTCGAAGCCAACACCGTCGCGGCATTCGGCACCTCGATTCTGGTGTCTGTGGCATCTTCCGTGATCGGTGCGGTGGTGGGTGCGCTCGCCTCCTACGCGCTGGTCATCGGCGCCAAACCGAACGGTCTGCTGCGTCGCATGATCTCCGCCATCTCCTCGGTGCTCGCCCAGTTCGGCGGTGTGATGCTTGCGTTCGCGTTCATCGCCACCATCGGCATTAACGGCATCGGCACCATGCTCATCAAGACTCTGACCGGCTACACCGTGAACCCGAACTGGCTGAGCTCGTTGCCTGGTCTGATCACCATCTACTGCTACTTCCAGATTCCGCTGATGATTATCATCTTCCTGCCTGCGGTCGATTCGATTCGCCCGCAGTGGCGTGAGGCCTGCGAATCATTGGGCGGCAATACGTTCCAGTACTGGACGCGTGTGGCCTGTCCGATTCTGGCTCCCCGCTTCATCTCCGCGTTTCTGCTGCTGTTCGCTTCCGCGTTCTCCGCATACGCCACTGCCGCAGCCTTGTTCTCGCAGCGCTCGATTCTGGTGCCGTTGATGATTCAGGGTGCCATGCGCAATGAGATGGATCCTAACCAGCAGGGCTTTGCCCAAGTGCTGGCATTCGCAATGATCATCGTCGTGGACATCGTCATGCTGCTGAGCCACGCTGTGGAAAAGAGGGCCGGACGTTGGCAGTGAATTCAGAAGATACTCGCGCGTTCGATGCTGACGGCATCGCCGGTGCTGTCGTCGCGTCCACCGTAACGTTCCCCAAGCCCCCGCAGCTGCGCGCCGCACGCCGAGCCAAGCAAAGCGTCATCAAATTCGTGATTTTGTTCGTCACGCTGGCGTTCCTGTTCGTGCCGTTGCTGGCCATGCTCATCTTCACCCTGCGTCATCCGCTCTCTGGCCGTTGGTCGGCGGCTCCCTGGATTGCGATCTTCACCGGCAACGGCGAATCGTTGGGTGCCGACCTGACAGTGCTGTGGCAGGGCGTTGGCACTTCGCTGGCGCTGAGCGCGGTCACTGTGGTGATCATGCTGTTGCTGCTGGTGCCCACCATGGTTATCGTGCACATTCGCTCCAAAGCCCTGGAACGCGCAATCGAATGGGTGGCCACCTTGCCGCTGACCATCCCGGCCATCGTGCTGGTCGTCGGCCTTGGCCCGATCTACCGCTGGCTTTCGGCCGACGTGCTGAGCACCAACCCGATCTGGCTGTGCTTCGCCTATGTGATCCTCGTCATGCCGTTCGCGTTCCGCGCCATCGCCGTGGGGCTCAACTCCATCGATGTCAAGACCCTGGTCGAGGCCTCCCGTTCGCTCGGCGCCTCCTGGCCTAAGGTGTTCTTCAAGGTGATCATCCCGAACCTGTGGCAGTCGATTCTGTCGGCATCCTTCATCTCCATCGCCGTGGTGCTGGGCGAATACACCGTCGCCTCGCTGCTCGGCCGCATGAACCTGCAGGTCGCGCTCTACCAGCTCGGCCAGTCCAATTCACAAATCTCCACCGCCATGTCGCTGCTGGCTCTGCTCTTCGGCGTGGTACTGCTCGTTGCGCTCGACTTGATTTCTGATGCGATGCGCAAGTCCAAAGAAGGTAAATGATTATGTCTTTCCGTTCGATGTTTGGCCATGAGGCTTCGCATGAGGCCGTTGCCGATGTGGCTCCGACTGTCGGCACCGGCTCCGATGTGCAGCCCGTCGCCCCCGCGACTTCCGCGCAGACTGCCGCCGAGGATGCGTTCAAGAACGATCCCACCGCTACCCTCGAGGGCGTGCGCGGCAAGGACGTGACCAAGGCCGCCAAGGCTCTGCTCAAGGACACCGTCAAGCGCGGCGGTGGCTCCATTCAGATGCAGAACGTCATCAAGATCTACCCCGGCTCTACTGTGCATGCGCTTGACGATTTCAATCTGGACATCAAGCCCGGCGAAATGGTCGTGCTGCTCGGCGGCTCAGGCTGCGGCAAGTCCACCGCGCTGCGCTCGCTTGCTGGCCTTGAGGATATTCAGGGCGGCCGCATCATGGTCGGCGGCCAGGATGTCACCGGCGTGCCGGTCAACAAGCGAGAGATGGCCATGGTGTTCCAGGCTTACTCCCTCTTCCCTCACATGACCGCTCTCGAAAACGTGGAATTCGGTCTTGAAGTGCGTGGCATGGGCAAGGCCGAGCGTCGCAAGATTGCCATGGAGCAGCTTGAGCTCGTGGGGCTTGCCGATCAGGCCAAGAAGTACACACAGCAGATGTCCGGCGGCCAGCAGCAGCGTGTGGCCTTGGCTCGTGCATTGGCGGTCAAGCCGCGCGTGCTGCTGCTCGACGAGCCGCTTTCCGCCCTCGACGCCAAGGTTCGTGTGCAGCTGCGTGATCAGATTCGCCGCATTCAGCTCAACACCGGCACCACCACCGTGTTCGTGACCCACGATCAGGAGGAAGCGTTGGCCGTGGCTGATCGTATCGGCGTGATGAACAAGGGCAAGATCGAGCAGATCGCCGCTCCGCAGGATCTCTACCAGCGCCCTGCCACTGAGTATGTGGCCACGTTCATTGGTTTGACTAACCGCCTGCCCGGAGCGTCCAATGGCGACGAGGCCGTGGTCTTCGGCCAGCGTGTGCCGCTGCTCGAAGGGTCGGCCAAGGGTGATTCCGTGGCCGTGCTGGTGCGCCCGGAGAATCTGACTCTGACCGCGGCCGCACAGCATGACTCCCACGTGGGTGAGCGTGCGCGCGTTGAGGTCATCCACTTCCTCGGCTCCTTGGTGCGCGTGGATACGGTGATCACCTCCGGCGAATACCAGCGCTGGAACAAGGGCGAGCAGCTCAAGGTCACGGTGCAGTTGCCGGCCAGCGAGTTGCCGGCTGGGCTCGCCGTCGGCGATGAGGTAGTCGTGGCTCCTCGCGCGGTCGCAGCGCTCGCTTGCTGAGCCTCGATGGGGGAATCAGCCGGCAGCGTATGATAGCGAAAATTCACTGTCGACCGTAGCTGCCGATGTGTGATGGTGTGGGACAACATAAAATAATCGCTGTTTTTTGCATGTTGTCCCACTGAATTTGGGACAACATGCATGTCAAACGTTATACATGTGTGTTGTCCCATTGTGCTTGTTAGAAAATCGTTGCAATGACGCCATTTCACCGCCACGGCCACATGGTGCGGTTTGAGGAGCGTGGGACGATACGCAAAAACAGCCTATTTTTGCATGTTGTCCCACGCGAAATGGCTCTTGCCGCACAATTCCCGACTGGTATGCCTCTCGGTTTTAGCGCGGTTTTGAACATGCTGCCGTATTCTTGAAGCGTATGCATAGGCGGTCCTCGGACCGGTAATAAAGGGGAATCCATGAGCGAACCGCAGACGCCGCAAACCGAGCAGGGAACTCAAACAACGTTGCCGCAGCAGTCGGGTAACTGGTGGTTTGTGGCATATCGACGCTTTTCGATAGTGGGCGTGGCGCTCGCGATTATGGTGGCGTTTTGGATTGGGCTCAACATGCTGGCCACCGGTGCATTACATCAGTTTGCCGGTAACGATGTGCCTACGTGGGCGGTGTTGCTGGCCTCCTCGGGCCCGCTGTATCTGGTGGCCATGCCGCTCAGCATGCTGGTGTTCACGCGCGTGCCCGCCATCAGCACCCGCCAATTTGCCATGAAGCCGGGCGAATTCATCCCGCTTTTCATCATATGCATTCCTGTGATGTACCTCGGCAATATCATCGGCATGGTGCTGTCTGCCGACATCACCGATGGTCAGGCCACGAATCGTATCAATGATCTGGTGCTCGGCGGCAATGAGTGGGTGAATGCACTGTTTGTGGGACTGCTGGCACCGATTTGCGAGGAATGGCTTTTCCGCAAGCAGATCATCTCCCGTCTGCGCAGGTACGGGGAAAAGACGGCTATCGTGTTCTCCGCACTGGCATTCGCGCTGTTCCACATGAATCTGTTCCAGTTCTTCTATGCCTTCGGTCTAGGCCTGATTTTCGGCTATGTGTACACGCGCACCTCTCGCCTGCGTTACTCGGTGCTGATGCACATGCTGATCAACCTCAATGGCTCCGTGCTGGCGCCGCTGATGCTCAAGCAGATTGATCCCAGAATCCTCAGCGGCACCATCAGTGAAGCCGAAATCATGAGCATGGTGCAAGGCGGCAGCGGTATGCGCGGATTGAGCATCATGATGCTGTACGGCATGGTGATGATGGGTCTCCTGATTGCCGGTATCGTGCTGCTGATCGTCAAGCGCAGGAACTGGGAATTCTATCTGGCTCCCGAAGAGTTGCCTACCGGTTTGAAAGTGCGCACGACCTACGGCAATCCAGGTGTGGTCATCTATATACTGCTGACCGTTGGCCTGACTATCTGGATGCTATTGGCGTAAGCATTTTTTGGCGCCCCTCTTTGAGGGGAGCTGTCAGCAAAGCTGACTGAGGGGAGTCTCCGCGGTATCACGGTACTCCCCTCAGTCTCACTTCGTCTGGCAGCTCCCCTCAGAGAGGGAAGCCAAGATGGTTAGATGTTGTCTGCTGAGCCGCCGTCTTCGACAAGATAATCGGCTCCGGCGATGGCGCGCGCGGCGGCATCCGTCACAGTGGACAGCAGCACGCCTTCGCGTGCGAATACCAGTACTTGGCCGGTCATGCCATAAGGCGAGAAGCCGGTGAATTTGACCAGAGGCGGCTGCCCTTCCAAAGACACATTGGCGGTCGCCTTGGTCACACGGTCGAGGATATCCTGACTGACAGCGGCCGGATCGCTGGACGCTTTGGCGGTGAATTCCAGCGTCGACATGCCCTCACTCACCGGCGTCAACTTGGTCAGCGCTGCGGTATTCAGCACCGAGTTGGGAATGATCATCAAATCACCGTTGCGGGTGCGCACCGCGGTCTGCCGCCAGGTGATGTCATGCACAGTGCCGGTGACGCCTTGAACGGTCACCAAATCTCCGGGCTGGATCACGTGTCCTAGCATCAATCCGAATCCGCCGATGATGTTGGCAACGGTATCTTTCAGACCCAGTGAAATCGCCACGCCTCCAACGCCGAGGGCGGTGATCAGTGTAGTGGGATTAATGCCGAATACTGGTTGCAGCACCATTGCCGCGCCGGTGACCCAAATCGTTACACGCGCGAGGTTCACGAAAATCGAGGCACTGGGAATCTGCGAATTATCCAATACCTTGCGCAGAACGCGACTGACAAGCCGGTCGGTCACCAGCACGAGGACCAATACAATGGCCAACCACGTGAGTTTGCCGACGTTCGCTTGGAACCAGCGATCAATATTTCCTGCATATTCATCCATATGCCTTACTGTATCGGCCATCTCTGAAGAAGTCGTGAGAGACCCCTCGGCAGAGGAAGTATATACGGATTGCCTCCCTCTGACGAGGAACGTGGCTGCCGGAGGCGGTCGGAGGGGGAGACCAGTGCGGAAGATCAGTTATGCTGCCAGCAGCGTCACGCCGGTCATGGTCTAATTCCTCTATTTTCCTCTATTCCTGATGCTCGCGGCAGGTTTGTCCGAGGCCGCGTGCCAGGCGAATCGGGTCGAGAATCTCATCCAGCTGTTCGGCTGGCAAGTCGGTGCGCTCACCGGCCACTTCGCGCACGGTGCGGCCGGTATGCACGGCTTCGGCGGCGATGTCGGCCGCATGCTCATAGCCAATATAGTGATTGAGCGCGGCGGAAATCGACGGCGAGGACTGAGCGTAGGCGCGCCCGTTATCTGCGTTGATTTCAATGCCTTCCACGCAGTTGACGCGGAACGTCGTCATCGCGTTGGTCAGCAGCGCCATGCCGGTGAGCAGCTCATGCACCATCACCGGGTCAAAGGCATTGAGCTGCAGCTGACCTTCGGCCACGGCCCAGTTCACGGTCACGTCCATGCCGAAAATCATGAAGCAGCATTGGTTGACGCATTCGGGAATAACCGGGTTCACCTTGGCTGGCATAATCGAGGACCCTGCCTGGCGTGCCGGCACATTGAGATCGTTGAACCCGCAGCGAGGGCCGGAGTTCAGCAGTCGCAGATCATCGGCGGCCTTCTTCAGATGCACGGCGAGGTTCTTTACGGCTGCGGATGTAGACACATACGCGCCCATATCGGTCATGGCAGCCACCGGATCAGGGGCGGCGGTAACCGGCAGACCCGTGATTTGCGCCAGATGCTTGGTGGCGGACTGGCGGAAGCGCAAATCGGCGCAAATACCGGTGCCGATAGCGGTGGCGCCGAGGTTGAGCTGGGCCAACAATGGCACTACGCGGTCGAACGCGGCCAAATCGGACTTCAGCAGTGTGGCGAATGCGTGGAATTCCTGGCCGTAGGTCATTGGCACGGCGTCTTGCAGCTGGGTGCGGCCGATTGTCACATCATTGATGTGCTTGTCGGCCAAATCATGGAAGGCCTTGGCGAGTTTCTTGGTGGACTCGGCAAGCGGTCCCAGCGCGTCAATCAGTGCGAGCTTGCAGGCGGCCGGATAGGTGTCGTTGGTGGATTGCGATTCGTTGACATCGTCGTTCGGGTGAATGTATGAGTAGTCGCCACGCTGATGGCCGGCGATTTCTAGCGCGCGGTTGGCGATTACCTCGTTCATGTTCATGTTCGACGAAGTACCGGCGCCGCCCTGCATAACATCGACCGGGAACTGATCGGCCAGCTTGCCGGCCTCGATTTCCAGGCAGGCAGCACGGATGGCCTCGGCCTTGGAAGCGTCGATGAGTCCCAGTTCCTCGTTGGCGATGGCGCAAGCGCGCTTGACTGTGGCGTAGGCGCGAACCAGCTCCGGATGCTGGCTGTCGGTGATGCCGGAGACCGGGAAGTTGCTGATGGCGCGCTGGGTGTGAATGCCCCAGTAGGCGTTTGCCGGCACTTCCATCTTGCCGATGCAGTCGTGTTCCAAACGGGTGTTGTTCGAAGTTTCGCTCATGTTTTCTATCTTCCTGTGCGTGAGGTGGAAACGCCAGCATTGTGCGGCGATTGCGCCTTGTGAGAAACCTCACGCGGGTTTATGCAAAGAGCCCCGCCTGTTGCGGCGGAGCTCTTCGTTGGAGGATTGGATTAGGGTGTGTTTACACTAGTTGGGTTTTGGCTGTGTTTTTTCAGGTAGACGGCGATGAGGATGAGCTGGAGGTTGGCGAGGAAGGTCTCGTCGAGCCTGTCGTAGCGGGTGGAGGCCTTGCGGTGGTGCTTCATGCGGTTGAAGACGCGTTCGACCATGTTCCGCCCTTCCCGGGAGACGCCGACGGACCGGGAGCCCTCTTTTTCGGCGCCCCGGCCGCGTGCCGGTGGACCTGTGGAATCTGCTGCGGCATGGCTTCGTGCTTTCGTTTCCAGTCGCGATTTGTTTTGTTTGGCGACAGAAAATCGCACACAGGACACGGGCCATGCCCCTATCTCAAGCCCAGACCAAAGTACACATAATTTCGGGCGTTGTCCCACTGTTCCCCATTTATGGAATCGTAATTTACTAAAGCATGATTCCATAAACCGAACGATGGCTGTATTCATCTTCGAGGGCGGTTGAAACCGCGTCGACACGCCGAAGGGGTGCTCGCAGAACCATGGTTGCTGAAAGGCAGCCATTGGAATTCCGCCATTGTGCGAAACCTATCCGCCGTTCTGCGAGCACTCCTTCGGCGTGTCGTTAGGCGAGCATTTCGATAAGTGTGGAAATCATCGTGTACGTCGCCACGATGAACAGCAATCCTGCGAACAATCGCGTCAATACGACTTCCCGCATCCTGCGTGACGCCGGAGCTCCGACCAGTCCTCCAATCATTGAGGCCAATGCGAAGACGATCACGATTCCCCAGTCGATGCTGACGCTGGTCCCAATGCGCGACATCAGGCCGGCCGCCGATGCGATAATCATCACCAGCAGCGATGTCGAGGAGGCCTCGCGCATGGTGAACCCCAAAGCCAGCACCAGCATCGGCACTACGGCAAAACCTCCGCCGACGCCGAAAAACCCGGTTAATGCGCCGGTCGCCGTCGCGCATGCCACCAGCAGCCAAACGGACCGATGTGGGTTGGGGGAACCGGAATCGGCATGCGCGACGGTTCCGGCGTCACCGACTTGACTCATACGGCAGGATTTACGCACCATAAACACGCCAACCGCCATCAACAGCACGCTGAACAGTATCATCAGCATATGCGCGTCCACCATCAGGGATGCGCGCGACCCCAACACGTTGCCGACCGAAGACACCACGCCGAACACCAAACCGTCTCGCCAACGCACATGCCCTTCGCGGGCGCGAGGCATCAGCGATACTACCGCGGTCAATCCGACGATCACCAAGGAGCCGGCCGACGCGGCATGAGGCTCCTGTCCCAGCAGATACACCAGCACCGGCACGGATAGAATGCCGCCGCCGGCGCCTAGCGCCCCCACGACGATGCCGACACCGAAGCCGACTATCAATGCCAGAAAGAGATGAGTCATCGATACCAACCTTCCGAGGAATAAAACGGCATGTGCAATAGGGGGGGGCAGCCGGCAGCGGCAAGCCGAATGAAGGAGTATTACGGCAGGGCTCCGCCGACCCTCACACGACTGCGAATGCGCGGATCCATGATTTCGGATGCGGCATGGCCGGAACGAATCAGGCGGGCCATGCCTATGATGTCCGGGCGGATATGCTCATAGAACAGTGAATAGCCCGCGCAGAGGTAGTTCTGTCCGTTTTGCCCATCCTTGGATTTCAGGAAACGGTCTTTCGGACAGCCGCCGTTGCACATGCGCACATACGGGCATCGGCGACACTGATCGGTCAGTTCCGCATGTTTTTTCAATCCAAAACGTTGCATGCGCGCTGATTGCGACAAGGTGAAGAAATCGGCGTTGGCCACATTGCCGATCAGCCAATCGGGTTCCACCCAATGATCGCACGCATATACATCGCCATTGAATTCCAACGCGAAATTGTATCCGTATTCCGGGGCGTGTACGCATACGGCGTATTGTCCGAATAGCGAGCCCAGCGCGCCGTCGAAATCCTGGACGAATACCCGACCGACATCATGCGTTATCCATTCGTCGAATACATCGCATAAAAACCGTCCGTATGCTTTCGGCGACGTGGAACGGGATGTGACCTGTTCGCCGGTTTGACGATACAGCAGACCGGCGCGTTCGCCTCGCGTCCCGGTGATTCGCCAGCCGTTGCGCTCCACCCGTTCCAGTTGCGAGGAATCCACCCGTTCGACGATCGGAATGAACTGCATGAAATCGGCACCCAATTCGTCGCGAAAATATCGGTATACCTCCGAACCCCGTGTTTCGTTCGCATGATGCACCGTGCAGAGGATATTGCAGCGCACTCCCGCGTCGTGCAGTAATCGCCAACCTCGCACAGCCATTGCGTGCGTGCCTTTGCCACCACGATTCAATCGATAGGCGTCATGGCAGTCCTGCGGGCCGTCGATTGATACGCCCACCAGCACATCATGTTCACGAAGAAAGGCGACCCATTCGTCGTCGATCAGGGTGCCGTTGGTCTGCAAGGCATGTTTCACGAGTTGTTTCTTGCGCCGGTATCGTTCGCATAGGCTGACGGCGGTTCTGAAGAAATCGATGCCACGCAAGGTGGGTTCTCCGCCCTGCCACAGCATCGTCACCTCGCCATCGGGACTTGCCGCCAGGAACTGGCGAATGTACGATTCCAGCACCTCTTCGCTCATCATCTGACGGGCCGAATCGTAGAGCAATTCCTTCGAGAGGAAAAAACAGTATTGGCAGTCAAGATTGCAGGCCGCGCCTGTCGGCTTGGCTATCACGGTAAAGGGGAGGCGAGGCCGCCTCATCGTATCGTTCATCAAAACGCGCCTTATGTAGTGGTTGCACAAAGAGTCTCCGAATGCTCCTGATGGCACTTGTCTTCAGCGCCGTCAGACATTGCCTGCCGCCGTGGATTCCCGTGCACGCAGAATCGTGCCTACGGTCACTTTTTGCGGAAGCGTTTCCACGTCGGGATGTTCGATGCGTCTGCGCAACAAGGAAACGACGGCGGACGCCATGCCGGGCAGGTCGACTTCGACGGTGCTTAGAGTAGGGGTGCTGATGGCACTGTGGCGAATACCGTTGAAGCCGATGATTTTCACCTGCTCCGGCACCCGGACTCCGGCTTCATGCAATCCGTGAAGCATGCCTAATGCGATTTCGTCGTCCAAGCAGAACAAGCCGTCATATGGCATTCCGGCTTCCATGAAGAGGTTCGCTGCGCGAATGCCTTCGTCAGAATTCCACCCGACATCGATCAACTGTTCATTCACGATGGATTCGCGGTTTTCGTGATACAGGTCGGCCAAGGCATCCATCGCGGCATGCATACGCAATCCTTGGAGTGTCAGTACGGAAGAGCCTTCCGGGATATCGGCCTCCTTGTCGTCGGTCATGCCGCCGACGATGCCGATGGACGTGCAGCCCTGCTGGCGTAAGTGTTGGATCGCGCTGTTCACACCTTCGGAATTCGGGGATTTCACCCTGTCATATCGCGTGGTTTGTGTGAAATCGCCGAGAATCACAGCAGGTTTATCCCCGATCAGCATGGATAGGTCTTCATCGGTGTAATGCGCGACCGGCGCGACGAAAAACCCATCGGCCAACGAGGAGAGCGCGGAACCGATGATGCTGTTCTCCTCGGACGCCGAATGCTGGGACTGCTGCACCACCAGTTGCATGCCGGCCGAAGTGGCTTCCCGGGCCAACTCCACGGAAAGCATCGAATAATAGGTGGGGGAAAGATCCGGCACGACGAATGAGATAAGACCGCTGTGGTTTGACCGGAGCATTCGCGCGGAGAGATTCGTGTTGTAATGCAATGCCTGTGCTGCGGCCAGAACCTTTTTCCTGGTGCGTGGAGAAACGTTCGGAAGCCCGCGCAGCGCTGCTGAGCATGTGGTGTGGGACACGCCCGCCTGACGTGCCACGTCTTTGAGCGTCGTTGCCATATCATCCCTTTCTTTCCGCCAAGTCCGCCTCGGATGCTGAACGAACCGCTATCTCAAATGTAGACCATGGACGTACATGTGCTTGTCATCGTAGCCGCGACGTAAGGGCACGAGTTGTCCCCATCCCTGGATGTCATGCGCCCAGGCGCTGTCCGCCGCGGTTTCATGATGGGCGAACCACTCTCGCAGACGGTCGTGCAATTCGTTTTGCATATGCGCATGGGTGGCGGTGCCGTACAGGTTCTCCCGTTCCTCAGGATCGTTGCCGAGATGATAAAGCTCGCCGGGGCCGTCATAGCGTTCGATTAGCTTGTAATCGCCGCTGCGTACCATGCGTCCGCCGCCGTACTCATCGAACACCATCACCGATTCGCGTTTGGCGTCATCGACTCCGCTTCTCGCCAGATTCGCGAATGACGAACCGGCGCGTAACGGATCGTCGGCCGGATCGACTCCGGCGAGTTCGCAGATAGTGGACATGAACCCGGTCGCCGATACATGATCGCTCACCTCGTGTGCTTCGGTTTGGCCGGGAAGGCGGATGATGAAGGGAACCCTCACGGAATTCTCCCAGAAATTCAACGGATAGGTGCCGTTTCCCTTGCCCCAGATGCCGTGATGTCCGCAACTGAAACCGTTATCCGCCATATACACGATAACCGTGTCGGAGGCGAGATCATGCTCGTCGAGTTTGTCGAGTAGCAGACGCAGTGCACGGTCTACGCCGGAAAGGGACGCCGCGTATCCGCGCAGTTGCGGTACGGGATCGTCGAACGCCTCATAGAATTCCGTGCGAGGTTTGGACCAAGGATGCGGCGGCTCCCGGGGAACCGATGCGAAATCGCATCCGCTGTACAGGTCGCAGAGTTCCTGAGGATGGCTTCCCACCCATGGGTGGTGCGGAGCCGTGAAATTCACCTGCATATAGAACGGGGAGTTCGATGTCGTTCTTCCCGCGACATTGCCTGACGCATAGTCGTCGAGAAAGCGACAGGCCTCATCGGCCACTGCATCGGTGAAATATCGCGGTTCGTCGCGTTTGTTGCCGTGGTCGTCCCAGATGGGCGCGTCGAAATACGGGCCGCCGCCTTTGCGATGCGCATACCAGAAATCAAATCCCGGTGCCGGTCGACGTGACGTCCCCACATGCCATTTGCCGCTCATTGCGCAAACGTATCCGGCTTCGTGCAGTACCTCCGGCAGGGTAAGCAATCCGCCGAGATACTCCTCCTCGTGCGGGTCGGGCTGCTCTTCACCCGGAATGAGCCAGTCGTGCACGCCGTGTGCGGATGGCATGCGCCCGGTCAGCAATGATGCCCGGGCAGGTGAACAGACGGGCGAGGCGCAATAGAAATTATCGAAGATCGTGCCCGTCTTTACCAGCTCATCGACGGTGGGCGTGACCAGTTCGGGCATGGTCCGGGTCAGCGCCCAGGGGCCTTGATCGTCGGTCATGACGACGAGGAAGTTGGGGCGCGACGTGCCGGTTTCCGTGTCGCTGCGCGAATCGTGGGTCATGTCTGATGACACGATAGCTCCTTTTCCATAGGTTCGCGGGTTGGGAATCCGGTGTGATGACGCCCCCGCGGTGCCGATTTCAGCTCCTTCGTACTATAGCATAAATCTTAACGTTAAACCATCGTGAGTGTCGTCTTCTACTGCGAATGTGGCGGGGATGGCGATGAGGAACAGCGCTATGGCGGCAAGGGGGTCGCGTGGTGTCCACAGTTGGCGACGACAGATTCACGTATTTCGATGAGATGCCTAGAAATGGCATATCTCTGGGCTTTATGAAAGGTGATATTACTCGGAAATCATCCGTGAATCACGAAATGCGTACCCTATGGTTCCGTATTCTTCCATGCATATTGACGCAATCGCCGTGTGGCGCGCCGGAGGGGGCTGGGTTTTGATTTCGGCGAATACTGTGTTACGTTATCTTAACGATACGATATGGAGATGCGATGACACTGCATTCGTATCGGTCCAGTAAAGAAGCTGACGAAAGAGGTTCATGTGAACAAGGGTTTATATAGGGCGGTATGCGCTGTGGCGGCCGCTGCGCTTGCGTTCCCCCTTGCCGCGTGCGGCAGTGGCGGCGGAGATACGGGTGCCAGCGGCATTACCGCCGATGATGTCCAAGCGGCGTTGGACAGCGACGAGGATATCACGCTCACCGTGTGGACGTGGGCCTATGACATCCGCAAAAAGAGCACTGACGCCTTTATGAAAAAGTATCCCCACATCAAAATCGATCTGGTCTCGACCGGCACGTCGTCGGATCATTACACCAAATTCCAGAACGTCGTCAAAGCCGGATCGGGCATTCCCGACATCGTGCAGACCGATTACGACTCGATGCCGCAATATGCCGCGACCGGATCCCTCGCCAATATCTCCGAAGAGTCGATAGAGAAGGAATTCGGCTCGCTCTACGCCGATGCGGCCTGGAATGCGGTCCACATGGGCGACGGACTCTATGGCATTCCCTCCGATCAGGCCCCTGTCGCGATGTATGTGCGTGCGGACATCCTGGAGGAATATGGCATCGACGTCCCGACCACATGGGACGAGTTCGAGGAAGCCGGCAAGAAGCTGCACGAGGCGGACCCGACAAAATACATGGGAGTCTTCGACACCAGCAATGCACATTTCATGGACTACTTCTTCCGCGCGGCAGTCGTCAAAACCTATTCCGTTGACGGTACGGAAAACGTGTCCTTCGACATGCAGAACGACGAGACCAAGGAGGTCATGGAACGCATCCAGCGCATGATCGACGAAGGCGTCATCGAAGCGACGGCGACCGGCACCGATCAGTTCACCCGGGATTTCCTCGACGGACGTTACGCCACATGGATCGACGGTTGCTGGCGCGGCGCGCTGATCGCCAGCAACATGCCCTCGCTTGAAGGCAAGATGACCGTGGAACTGCCGCCGGCATACGGCGACTCCTCCGCCGACCTGAAAACGGCCACCATCGGCGGAAGCATGCTGGCCATGACCTCAGCATGCCCGAAGGAGAAACAGGCCGCGGCGATAGCGTATATGAACTGGGTCAGCTCCGATCCGGACGCCATCGGAGCGTGGCAGTCCTACGGCGGCAGCTATTTCAATGCGGCGAAGTCCTTCCAGACCGACTCCGAACAGGCCAATATCACGGACGACTTCTTCCGAGGGGAGAAGGTCAAGGCCGTGTACTTCGAATCCGCGTCGAAGATCAACGACGATTGGGACGTGCTTCCTTTCAACTCCCAATACGCTCAGGAATTCGTGGACACGGTGGTGCCGGAACTCACTGAGGACGGTGACCTGTACAACGCCTTGGGCAAGTGGCAGTCGAATCTGGAGACGTATGCCGAAGACCAAGGATTCAACGTCGTTGATAAGTAGGATTCGTGATTCTCGGGCGGCGGTCGCGATGACGGCCGCCATCCGAGGGCGCGGCAATGAAGGAGAATGAGCATGACTCACGCAGCCGATGGAGACGCGCGGATGCCACTCAGGAAAGAAAAGCAGCAGTATGTCGGTATGCTCTACTGTTTGCCATACGTGGTCGTATTTCTGATGGGAACGATTCTTCCCATCCTGTACGCCTTATACCTCAGTTTCTTCAAGGAACGGATGGTCGGCGGCTCACGATTCGTCGGTCTCAAGAATTTCGTCCGCGCTGTGAGCGACGCGAAACTGTGGGAGAGTTTCGGGCGGGTGAGCCTCTACTTCCTTATTCAGGTGCCGCTGATGCTGGCGCTGGCATTGCTGGCGGCCCTGATTCTCGACTCCGGCAGGATCCGTCACATCGCCATTCCCCGTATGCTGTTGTTCCTCCCATATGCGGTGCCCGGTGTGATTGCGGCATTGATGTGGGGATACATTTACGGTCAGCGCAATGGCCTGATCGGTCAGTTTTTCCAAATGTTCGGAGCGCAGGCGCCGAACCTGCTGTCCGCCGACGCCATGCTGTTTTCCATCTCCAATATTGCACGGTGGTGCTTTATGGGATATAACATGCTGATTTTCTATGCTTCGCTCCGCGTCATTCCCGGCGAGTTATACGAATCGGCGCGCATCGACGGTGCGTCCGAATTCCGCATCGCATGGTCGGTGAAGATTCCGATGATTCGCAGCACCGTGATCATGACATTGCTGTTTTCCATCATCGGCTCATACCAGCTGTTCAACGAACCGAACATTTTGAAGACGCTGGTTCCCGAAGTCATCAATAGTTATTACACGCCCAATATGTACACCTATAATTTGGCGTTCACCGGGCAGGATATCAATTATGCCGCAGCTGTGTCGCTTGTCGTCGGATCCATCACGATGCTGATCGTGGCGGCAGTGAAGCTGTTCGGTTCACGTTGGGAGGAACGGTAATATGGCAACGACGAATGCCTCTGCTGCGTCATGGGGGACGCGCCTGGTCAACCGATGGAGGCGCAAGGAGTATGAGCGCAAACTGAAGAACCGTCAAACGGATGGTCCTCTCATCAAGCTGACGCCCCAACAAAAAGGCATGAACGTACTCCTCCATCTCATCATGCTGCTGATGTTGCTGTATTGCGTTATTCCGCTGATCTGGCTGGTGTTTTCCTCCACGAAAACCAATGAAGGCCTATACGCGTCGTTCGGCTTATGGTTCGATGACGAAAACGTGTTCTTCCAGAACATCGTGGACACATTTACCTTTCAGGAGGGCGTGTATACGCGATGGCTGCTGAACTCGATTCTTTATGCGGTCGTCGCTGGCTTGGGTTCCACCATTCTTGCCGCTTTCGCCGGATACGCCATCGCGACCATGAGATTTCCCGGCCGCAATATGCTGCTGTGGATCACCCTGATTTTCATGTCGATTCCATCCACGGTCATCACCGTTCCGCTGTTTCTGATGTATGCGAAGATCGGATTGGTGAACACGCCGTTGGCGGTCATCATACCGCAGCTGTCGAATCCGTTCGGCTTATACCTGATGATCATCTACGCACAGACATCCATTCCGCAATCTCTGGTCGAGGCGGCGCGTCTTGACGGTGCCAATACGTGGACGATTTTCTGGAAAGTGGCTTTCCCGCTGTTGTCGCCGGGGTTTGTGACCGTGCTGCTCTTCGCGTTGGTCAGCGTATGGAACAATTATTTCCTGCCGCTGATCATGTTGTCCAACACGGATGACTATCCGCTTACCGTCGGTTTGAACGTATGGCTCAAGATGGCCTCCGATCCTTCGGCTCAGCAGGTGCCGAACAATCTTATTCTGACCGGGTCGTTGCTTGCCGTCGTCCCGCTGGCGATATCGTTCCTGTTCCTGCAACGGTACTGGCAGTCCGGTTTAGCGGCCGGTGCCGTCAAGCAGTGACGTCGGAACTGCTTGCTTGCTCTTCCGACTCCGCGACACGCCGAAGGGGTGCTCACAGAACCGTTGTTGCCGAAAAGCAACCATTGGAATTCCGCCATTGTGCGAAACCTATCCGCCATTCCGTGAGCACCCCTTCGGCGTGTCGTCGTATCCGGCGCGTTCCTACGAGCAGAGCCAATCCATGACGTTGGTGATATGGATGCCTTCGTCGGTCATGCCCTCGCTATGCCAGTCGAGGGTGAGCACCGTGCGGGGGAATGCGTCGCCCAATCGCCGCAGCGGGTCTAATTCCCGCTCCCGGGTCTGCTCCTCGGTCATGTTCAACGTGACCTGAATGTACTGCTTGTTGTTTCCGCGCTTCGCGATGAAATCGATTTCGCCGTCGGGCAGCGATCCGATGGTGACATCGTAACCGCGTCGCTGCAGTTCCATGAAGACGATGCCTTCGAGCTGGGCTCCGCGATCCGAGCCGTTGAAACCCGTGGCGAGATTGCGAAAACCGTTGTCGACGGGGTAGAACTTGCGTTGCGGGCGCAGCAGTTCCTTGCCTCGCATGCGTTCCTGTTGCGCGCTGTAGACGATGAACGAGCGTTCGAGCGCGCTGATCTGGTTGTCGACGGTGGCGTAGGAGGCGTTCGCGCCGGCGCTTGTGAGCGTGTTGGCGACCTTGTTGACGGAGAACAGGTTTCCCGACGTTGAGAACAGATATCGGCTGAGTTTTTCCAATGTGGCGATGTCGCGGATGCCGTACCTTCCCGCCACGTCCTTCATCACAATGGATTCGTATATTGAGGTGAGTATTTCGGTCGCCTTGTCCTGGTCCGGCTGGCCGGTGGCGAACAGGCCGGGCATGCCGCCGAACATCATGTATTTGGAGAACAGCTGGTCCGTGGAATCCGTGGTTCCCTGAGCCCGATGATGGCGTTGGTATTCGTCGAAGGAGAGCGGATATACGGGGATGGTGATGTAGCGACCCGTCAGATGGGTCGCCAGTTCGCCGGATAGCAGCCGTGCATTCGATCCGGTGATATACACGTCGGTGTCGTCACGGGAATGCAGCCGGCGAACCACTTCCTCCCATCCGGGAACGTCCTGTATCTCATCGAGGAAAACGTAGAAGGGGCCGGGTCGGGATTCTTGCGTGGCTTGCATCAGGTCGGCGTGCAGGTCGGTCGCCGAATATCCGATGGGCGTGTCGAAGGAATCGAAGCGACGGGTGAAGATATTGCTCGCGGGAACGCCGTCGTCGAGCAGTGATTGCGCATAATGTTCCAGCAGCGTGCTTTTCCCGCACCGTCGGACGCCGGTAAGCACCTTGATCTCCGGGGTGTTCCGGTGGCTGCGCAGCGTGTCGGTGAGCTTGTCTCGTGCGATATACCCCGTCATCTTCACGCCTCCGATTTCTAGTGTATTGCAAAACAGTCATTAAATCGACGTTGATTTTCAGTATACTTGAAATTATGCATTCTGGAGTAATGATTCTATAGTGTACTCAAAATCGTGTGGTGGGTGTCGTCTGCCGCTGTCGGCTGGTGTGTGCTGTGGTATCAGGGTTCCGTTACTGTTTGAGCGGCGCTGCCACTGTTGGTGGTGCCCGAGTTTTTGCGCACGTTGGTCTTCGCCCGCCCCTGTGGCGATGATCAGTTCGCTGCTGGTACGTTCTCACCGAGCCCTGACATGTCGAGGTAGCGTCGCGTCGACCACTCGCTGGAGGTCACGTAGCGGACTCTCGCGCATATGAGCATCAGGGCGCAGCGCCCGTCGGGGAAGCCGCCGACCACGCGCGTGCGCCTTCCGATCTCGCGGCTGAGGCGTTCGATCATGTTGTTGGCGCGGATGCGGCGGCGATGCTCGCGCGGGTAGTCGTCGAGCAGGTGGGTCGTCGTCTCGCCGATGCCCTCCCTGAGGCATCTGGCGGCCTCCTTGAGTTTCCTTGATTCCATGTCCTTGGCGGCGGATTCCGCCTTCTCCAACGCCTTGTCCCTGGTTTCCATGGAGAACACGGCCAAAAACCCGACTAGTGTAAACACACCCTAGTTGTGATGGCCGGCAGCAGTATTGTTGCTGTTCTGTGGGCCGTGTGCAAAGATGCGGTTCCAGTAATCGAGCATGTCTTCGCGGCTCATGGCCAGATAGATGCCCATGGCCAGCACGGCCACGTCTTCCTTGAGCAGATCCTTGATCTCGATGGTACCGCTCAGCTTGGGCCAGCGCTGAAGCACTGCAAGCATGCCGCCTACGGTGAATTCAATCATGAGATCGGTTGTGAGGTCAAGATGTTCGGGGTCTCGTTGCAGCATGCTGATCATCTGCAGTCGGCAGAAATCGCGCAGGGATTCAGTCAGTTCCAGCGTGCTGTGCGGGCCGGCCAGCAGAGCCAATCGGTCGAGACGCTGGCGCTGTTCCGGGTTGGCGAGCGTGGCGGTGATACGTTCGCGCCACTGCTCCTCGGGGTTGCCGTTCGGGTCGGGGGTGCGGTTGATCGGGATGGATTCGACCTGATGCAGAATGGCGGAATCGGCCAGTTCCGGCAGTCCGGAGAAGTGGTAATAGAACGAATTGCGGTTGACTCCGGCCTCGCTTACCACATCGGTAACGGTGATTTTGCGGTAGTCGCGGTCGGCGAGTAGTTCCCAGAAAGCGTTTTCGAGGCGCTCTTTGGCTGGCAGCACCTCGGAATCATGACGTGGACGCGGCATCTCTTCCTCCTGACACATTGCGCTAGCAGTCACGCTGTCTAATAAGTTATTGGACACTATAACTAGTATCTCTAGACATCTGTGGGTTTATCGTTGGGTTCGTTCTTCTGCTCGGTAGCGGGTGTGCCGTTTGGTTCGTCGGCGTCTGCCGCTGCCTTGGCGTTGGCGGAATCTGTCTTGTGTTTGGCGGTGGCGGCCTTGATCAGAATGGGCACTGCTTCGGCTAAATGCCGCCGATCCTCGGGGGTAAGCCCCACGAACGCGCCAAGCATGGAGGGGATTGAAGCGGGGAAATTGCTCATCACTTCGCTGAACGTCGTGGCGCCATTGGAGTGCAGCACGGTGAACAGGGCGTCCACTGCACGCTCGCGCTGTTCCGGCGTAAGCGCGCCAACCCAATGATTCAACTCTTCGTTGAACAGTTGGGAGCTGGAGCTGAGATCGGGCTCGGTGACGAACTGATCGCCGTCCACCAGCCAGGTGAATGCGGAATGCTGCATAATGCCGTCCGAATCGGAAGACACCACACGGCATGGTTCAGGGGTCTCGAAAATCATGCCCACAATCGATGAGCTCGGCACGATTTTCGTCACCTTTGGCTGGATCCTGCGGTAGGCGGGGCTGGTCACGATTTCCGAGGGGAAGCCGGGGCCGTCCAGCGAATAGATATGCCGAATGCGGTTTTGGACTTTGGCGTCGGCGTTCATCGCCGCATAAATCGCCAGATTGCCGCCTTTGGAGTGGCCTACCAGAACAATCGGACCGTCCCATAGGCGGGCCACCGTATCCAGATATGCACTGGCTGCGCGTTGGGCCGGTACTGGATACTGGAAAGCCATGTTGAAATCCTCTTTCCAGCCGATTAGCGAATCATCGGTTCCGCGGAAGGAGAGGACCATGGTGCCTTTATGCGTAGGATTGCGACGGTTGTGCCCGTCGGGCAGTTGGAACGTCGCCGCGGCAAATTGGGTTTGCTCGCCGCGGTTGACATGCTCTACGACGGCTCCCAGCCGTATGCCAGCAAAGCGTGGATTATTGCCGGCCTCTTCGAACAGGGTATGGGTGAGATGTGGGTCGATCACCGAGACCATTTGGGCTTCGTGAGGTTTGTCATCCTCCGATGTATCGATTGAACGATGCAATTCTTGGTTGGCCTCTTTGAGGCTGATTGATTCCATTGCCGTATGCCAGAGCCCTTTGAGCCATATCAACGGATGTTCGGGCTCAAATGCGCGGATGCGAGTGGCGAAGGAGCCGGATTGCTGCTGCTCATCAAGCATCAGCGTGGGGCAGATGTTGGCCACGTCTTCATAAATGAGTGTGGCGATGATCAGGGCGTCGATTTCATTGAACGGCAATTCGGAGAATGGGCGCAATTCGGTGCGTGCATAGTCGATGATGCCGGTCATACACGCCTCCCGATCTTGTTCATGGCCCTACGGCCCAAGTTCATGCACGGCCGCAGTTTGCCTGCTGCCATGTGCTTTCCATTGTAGGGATTGTATGGGTGCCGATGGCGCACTGATGGTGAACAATTCCGTATGGGTTTCTCGGCATGACTCGGGAAATTGTTGGGTGGTCGGGGCGGAGCCCTGTGCTGAGTGCCGGTTGTCGTTTGCCGTGGGCGTTGAGTGCCGATTTATACCGGCCGGATATCGAGCAGATCGAATCGCGTTATATCCACGCCCTCGTGCTCGAGCAGTTCGGCCTTGATGTCGAGCCGGCCGCCATAGCCGCCAAACGCGCGGCCTGATCCGACCACGCGGTGGCAAGGCACGATGATGGTGATTGGATTGTGCTTGACCGCGCCTCCAACCGCTTGCGCAGCCATACGCCCTCCACCGCGGCGTTCGGACAGCTCGGCGGCTATCTCTCCGTAGCTGGCCGTCATGCCGTAAGGAATTTTTGCAACGAGTTGCCATACTTCGTGCTGAAACGGAGTGCCCGCCGGATTCATTGGTGGGGCCTGGCTGAGGCTTGGGCGTTCGTCTGCAAAGTAGGCCTGCAGCCAGTCGCGGGTTATGCGGAACACCTCGAGTTCGGAATCTGGCGTTCCGTTGTCGTGCTGCTGGTTCTTGGTGACCCACCACCAGTCCTCGAGGCATAGCTCGGTGAGCGCCTCACCGTCTGAAGCCATCATCATCCGACCGATGGGTGTTTCCGCGGTGGTGCGTATCAATTGCCGTTGTGCCATACAGCCATTATGGCGTGTTCGCGCGGCTTTCTGCATTTCGAGGGGCTGATTTACGTTTCTTCGGAGGTCTACTTCCGTTTCAAGGGGCTGGTGTCCAAGTAGACGAGGCGCAAAAATGGCGGAATGGCGTTGGCATTATGCTGTGGATACTTGTGGTGTAAAGGATGACCGGCCCCTCGAAACGGAGATAGATATTCGGAAAAGCTCAAATCAGCCCCTTGAAATGGAATTAGAGCTCAATTTTGATGGAATGTGGAACTTGCGCGCGAAGCGGTGGACAATGGGAACCATGAACACATTTGGTTTGGGGCATGACGTGGTGGATGTGGCCGCGTTCGCTGAGCAGTTGGGGCAGCCGGGCTCGCATATGCGTGCTCTGTTTTCCGTGCGCGAGGTACGGCAGGCGGCGGACCGCGCACGCCAAAAAAACGATGGCGAAGCTGTCCATCTGGCCGCCAAATGGGCCGGCAAAGAGGCGTTCCTTAAAGCGTGGTGTGATTTTCTGGGGAGTGCGCCGTTCCCGTTCACGCTGGATAATTTCCCGTGGCGCGAGATTGAGATTCTCGATGATTCGCGCGGTGTGCCGCATGTGTCGCTGAGTGGTGACGCATCGCCGGCGTTCCAGACTGATTACTCGGGTTCGTTCCCCGACGTCCACATCTCCCTGAGCCATGATGGCCCGGTTGCGTCTGCCGTGGTGATGATTCAATCCGGTAATAATTCGCGCGAAATCCGCTGAATCGCACAAAATTCGGCTTTGCTCCGACGTATCTTTAGTTGCATGCATCGAACCGGTTTGATATAGTTGACGCGAGCAGCGGGCAGAGACGAAGGAGTTTCCGGTGGCTAAGAGCAACCAAGTCGGCACAGGCAGAGAAGTCAATCGCGCAGAATAAGGCAAAGAAAAGGCATACCGGCACTGTTTTCAATACCCGCTTCGCAGCTCATAAGGATGAACTTGAGCGGCTCTTCATGAGTCTGTACAACAACCATGCCGCCTTCGAATCGCTCATCGACAGCATGGCTGAGGCCTACGCCGATCGCCCCGCCGACCTGAAGCGTCTCGACAAGTCCCGCGAACAAGACCCGGATTGGTACAAGCGCGGCGACATGTTCGGCATGACCATGTACACCGACCTATTCGCCGGCGATCTCAAAAAGCTCGCTGACAAAATTCCGTACCTCAAGGAGCAGAAGCTCACTTACCTGCACCTCATGCCGCTGCTCGACATGCCCCACCCGAACAATGACGGTGGCTATGCGGTCCAGGACTTCGACGCTGTAGACCCGAAGCTCGGCACCAACGAGGACCTCGCCGCGCTCGCCAAGAAGCTGCGCCGCGCCGGTATCAGCCTGTGCATCGACTCAGTGAGTTATCGTTTTTCTTCCCCCCGTGCGCGTCGTTCAGGCCGTCGGCGCGATTAGTCGGGTCTCACCTTTCATCAATTTGGATGTCAATCCGCCGAGGAGCGGCATGAGGAATACGGTCACGGCGCCGGCGGCCACCAGCGTTGACGCGGTGGTTTGGTGCATGGTGCCGCCCTGCACCGCAAGAGAAGTCACGGCCACAATCAGCGGCAGAGCCGTTGTAAAATACAGCGAAACGGTGAGCTTATCCTGCGGGTCGAGTGGGTTGACTCGATGGTCGAGCGTCGTGGCCACAAAAATTGGCACCGCGCGCACCAGCAGCAGCATGATGATGAAGGTGATGAGCAGTGCAGGATTGGCCACGACCGCTTTCACGTCAATGGATGCGCCGGAAACCACGAAAAACACGGGAATAAGGAAGCCATAGCCCACGCCTTCGAGCTTCAGGTTCAATGTATGGTTGCCGTTCGGCGTGACGAATCGCAGGATGAAGCCGGCCGCGAACGCGCCCAGCACCACATCAAGCAGGAACAGGAACGCCAGACCCAGTTCGCTGAGCAGTTCAACGGCTTTGGTCACCCAGATTTTATCTAGGATGAATGGTCCGAATATCGCCCCGAACACCAGCAGCAGCACGGTCTGCGGCATGAGTTTGCCGGGAATAAGCTGCGTGATGATAGGACACGCCACTGCAATCATCATGATGATGGATAGCGAGACGAGATCATAGGTCATGGTCTGATCTAATCCTCTCCGTTTTCTTGAATACGTTTCGGCAGTGTAGTTCGTCCCGTTGTCTCGAAGCGGTCATGTAGTCTTGCCGTGTGACAACCCTGCGACAGGCGCGGTTGCCATCCCCACAGAAATATGTATAATAACCCAAGTCGCTAAAAGCGACGTTTACGCGGATGTAGCTCAATGGTAGAGCCTCAGTCTTCCAAACTGATTACGCGGGTTCGATTCCCGTCATCCGCTCCACTATTTATATGTTGGTGTATCTAATTGGGAATACCGGAAGGGTGAGCTACCCCGAGTAGTATTAATACTCATGGTGTTGAGAATCGACGAAGCTGAACTGCGTGCCAAGCTCTTTGAGCACAAAGAGCAGATTGGTTTCGGCCCGATTGCCAATGGGGTTGTCATCATCATCGAAGGATTGTTTTACATTCCTGCTGCTCTCACATCTGGACTCGACCAAATTTTTCAAGGATTGCTCCTTGCATTGAGCATTATTTTCATATTCTATGGAGTATGGAGTTTGATTACTGCTTGCAGAAATAAGTATGATGCCATAACACTGTATGAGGATATCGCCAACATGGATAGAACCGAACGAAGAAGCTCGATCATTGCGGTGAAAGACGCTAACCGATATCTTCTGTATCGTGATTTAGGTTGGGGATGCGACTTTTTCCCTAATCATGCAACCGCAAGCAGTACTGATGAGGATGTTCGTCAGCTGACGACGTATTTTGCCGATGAATTCGGAATTCCTGCTAAAGACTTTACTCTGTCTCACATTTGTGTGAAGGATTCTGAGAAGCCATCCACGGAGCATGATGGAGAGGTTCGTTATTACGAATACACGCTATACCGCGCTAGCGTAACGGTAATGCCTGACGCCTGGCGTTCCACTGAGTTCCATGTTGGTGCCAAGGACTGCCGCTGGATGACTCTTGATGAGATGCTTGCCGACCCTGTCATCAACAAAATCAATCATGATGTCGTTGCGATGGTGCGGGATAACTTGTAATTGTTGCCGCCTTTGGGGGCATATGGTTGTTGGGCCGAAGCGCGTTCTATACCTCGATAATCATCGAAATCAGGGCGCAGCATGCTCCATGGAACTCTCTATACCCTGAAAACACTGAAAATCAGGATATAGCGCGGTAGAACAGAATCTGCAAACAGCGGTATGCCGATGAATGAGGTCCTCTTCACCCACGACGTAACGCAGATTCGTATCTTATGGACCTTATATATAGGTTTGTGGCCAAGGTGCTACCCACAACATTGCCCGTAACGCCACCGCCCGCAACAGAACACGGCCTTGGTGAGTCGTATGTTTGCGTTCACAAAAATTGCATGTAGCATGTCTTCGCATATGCGTAACGACGTGTGACCATGTGGCATTGCACACACAGAACGGTGGCATGCTGACGGCCGACGGTAACTCCGCGCCCCACGTAGCGGCAGCAAATCTGCCCCTATTCCCGAATTGTGGGAGCAGCACGCCCCACAGGGGCGAAAAAGTCCGTTATCGTAGGGTGGATGACGAGGGTGCCACTTTTCAAAAATTCCAAGGTTCTTTTCAATATCGGGTAAGAATTTCCCTCTATCCGGGTGGACGCATTCGTGCTTTTTGCTTAATAACGTAACGCCTTGTAGGTGTGACGCCAGGCTTTGGCGTACGCGATCGTAAGAGACAGGCAAGGCTATGAAGAGAATTGCAGAATGGTTCGCCGCGGTAGGGGCCGCAGCGAGCAAGAGTGGCAAACGGCTAGTGGCCGTCGTGGCCGCCGTAGCGATGCTTGGCGGCGTCGCCGGCGTGAGCGCGACCGCTATGGCCGACGACCAGTCTGCGGCCGATACCCAGCAGCCCACCGCCCAAACCGAAACTCCGGCAAACGCCGACAGTAAGGACGCCGGTACGGATACCGGTAGCAAGGATGATTCGACCAAGGCCGATGCGACCAAGTCTGATGACGCCGCAAGTGCCGATACCGATGCTGCCGCCTCGGAACTCACCAAGCAGACGGCTCCTGCTCCGACTTCGACGTTGAACACGCAGGCAGCCGAAGCCACGAATGGCAGCTGTGTGTATGCAGGTAACGTTGCCTCTGGACTGAATAACGTGTGCTGGCTGGATATGACGAACTTCACCGCGGACAAGGACCAGCTTCAGCCCATGAGCGTGAAGCTTTCGGACTCGTTGACGATGAAGTTCAACATCAAGTATACGGGTGGTCGTAAGTTGCGTTCGGCCGCCGTGCCTACTTGGAATAAAGCGGCGTTCGGCCATTACGGTTATGCCGGTTTCCCTGAAGGAACCAAGCCTGCTCTGTATCAGATAACCGGATCTTACAATACCGAGTCCACGGTAGAGCTGACGGACATCAAGATCGTAAATGCTGATGGCAGTGAAATCACCGGCAATTATTCGTTTATGATGGCGGATGCCGAGAGCACGAACAACGATGAGAGCATCTCGTTCACTTCTTCAAACGAGATCGAGCAAGTGGCCCAGTTCCCGCAACAGGGTGATGCCAACTACAAGAATTATGCGTTCGGTGATCAGACGTTCTCCGCTGACCACAAGACCGTGACCGGTGGTGGTGTGAGGACTGGTGCCAATCCAGGCATATACCTGTACAAGACCAAGTCACCGGATACCGTATCGGTGACGATGGGGGTCCATTATGGGCGCGAGATTCAGGCGGCGATCTTCGGCGTGCTGTTCTCCAATGCGGAGACCACTGTGACCACGAACAACGCTTCTGATACGTTTGCTGGCAAGGTCGAGTCGCAGACCTATGGTTCCGAGCAGACCGGTGGCGTAACCGGTTCTAATTCCGCTACCAGCAAAGTGGTGAACATGCTGTCGGATACGGACACGTCCGAACAGGTGAAGTTCACTCTGTCCGCCAGCGAAAACACTAATTGGAATGATTACAATGTCTCGTTCACCTGTGATGGCGATTGCGGTGAATACGATGCAACTCCTCAGATTGATACTGCGACCGGCAACCGGTATGTGACCGTCAGCGTCGCGTCAGAGAAGTCCGCGCATGGTAAGTGGGTCGTGACCAAGAAGGTCAAGCTGGACACCCCGAAGATTCAGAAGTCGATTTCGAAGGATGAGGTGGATTCTGCGGCTACTGGTCAGAAGGATTCCTACACCCTGAGCCTGAATGTCAAGGGCAACACAGTCTCCGGTACCACGACTTCCGGTGAAAAGGCCAAGATCGATGTGGCGTTCGTGCTGGATACTTCCGGAAGCATGAACGACAAGGTTGGCAATTCCACGCGTCTGAAGAACATGCAGAATGCGATTACCGGTAATGGCGGTTTGTCGTCTGTGCTGTTCAACTCGCCCAACAAGATTGATGCGCAGGCGCATGTGATTACGTTCGCGAGCGGTCTTGGATTGGATGGTACGTCAGTGCTGTCTACGAAGGCCGACCTCGATAACACCGTTAACGGGCTGACCGCTAAGGGTGGTACCCATTGGGAGAAGGGCCTTGAGCAGGTAAGCAATATCAGCACAAGGCCTGGCGCGGCCAAGTATGTCGTGTTCCTTACCGACGGCAACCCCGGTGATAAAGGTTGGCAAAAGTCTAACGTTTACAGCTGCGGTGTGCTTGGCTGGCAGACATGTGACGATAACGATTCCGCCCGTTCCGTATATAACGCTTCGGTGATCGCTGGTAAACAGTTGGCGAAAGCCGGCTGGAACATACTTAATGTTGGCGTCGACATGCCGACAACGGTGTACGTGAATCCGGATGCTGACTCGGTTAGCGGAAGCAATTATGACTTGCGCAATCATTCGTTCAGCCAAACTGCTGGTTGGGTCTCTCCTCTGGAGGCGTTGACCGCGCGTGAGAATGCCAACAAGTCCGCTACGGTCAAGGACCAGCTGATTAAGGCCTACCCGAAGACCACTTCCAGTGAGTTGGCTCAGGTGTTCAAAGACCTCGGCCAGATCATCACCACGACCACGACGAAGTCGTATGGCAAGGTGAGCATCGTCGATACCCTGTCCGACTATGCCGACCCGTTGTTCGAGTATGACAAGCAGTCTGGTGAGATTACGTCTGGCGTTACGGTGGTTACGAGTGACAGGTCGAATGTTGATGCCGAAGTGGCGTCCAAGACCTATGATGTCGCTACCCGTACGGTGACAGTGACGTTCAGGGACGGCTTCACGCTGGCCAAGGACGTGACCTATTCGGTGCAGTTCAAGGTCAAGCCTTCCGATAAGGCGTATGAGACGTATGCGTCGAACAAGCAGTCCGAAAAGGGCGGCTACACGGATACGGATAACACCGTGCATCAGGGTGAAACTGGTACCGGTACAGATTCGGAAAACAAGGACGGTTTCTATTCCAACGCGGAGGCCCATTTAGCGTATTCCGAGTGCACCGCAGTCAACAATGTCGCGAAGGATTGCGTGTCGAAGGATAACGTGACATATCAGAAGCCTGTCCTGCAGGTGAAGACCGGCAAGATTCAGGTGACCAAGAAATGGGATCCGACCGATTCCGAGCCAAAGGATGGCTCGAAGGTGACGGTCAACATCTACAAGGGTGACCATGCCGACGACGGCCAGAAGGTCGATACCCTCACCCTGGCCAAGGATGGTGGCTGGACTGGTTCCTTGGGGAACTTGGCCCCAGGCACCTACTTTGTGGAAGAAACCAATGTAGACGGTTACACGGCGTCCTACAGCCAGAGCCAGACGGTGACCATCACTGCCGACGATCTGTGGAAGGCTGAGCCGAACATGACGAAGTTCGACAACGTTAAGACATATGACGTGACTATCACGAACACGTTGAACCGTGTTGATCTTGATGTCAATGCAAACGTCAAGGTGAGCAAGACCGTGCAGGGTGCCGCCGCGTCCAAGGACTTCACATTCAACCTGACCTGCGCCAAAAGTAACGCCGCGTGCAAGGATGGCGTGACCTGGCCGAAGGATAGCAACGGCTCGTTGACCGCGACCGCGTCCAAGTCCGACTTACAGACCATTGGCACCCCGGCGGATGCCAAGTTCCCGGACGGTTCGACGTTGCAGCTCAAGGCCCCGACCGGTACGACTTCGGCCGTCTACGAGTTCACAGTTTCCGAGGATCAGTCGGGCAATCCCGCGGGCTGGAAGTACGACACCGATACGGTGACCGTCAAGGTCACGGTGAGCAAGAAGACTGACGGCTCCGGCTACAAGACCAATGTCGAGTACGTGTACGCCGACGGCGATTCCGATAAGACGGATAATCCAAAGTCGGCTGACTTCACGAACGTCTTTGTCGCCGTGTCTAGCTTGCCGGTGACCGGTGGCCGCTCGGCCCGTGACTGGCTGATCTACGGCGGTGGCCTTGGCCTGTTGGCCTTGTTGGCCGGTGCCGGCTACACCGTCTGGCGCAAGCGTCAGCTCGTCTGACCCGAACAGCCTGAGGCGGCCGCCCCTGGCTCCCCTCAGGGAGGGGAGCTGGCCGCCGAAGGCGGACTGAGGGGAGTCGACAAAGGCTCCTCTCCCCGGAGAAAACACATTAAAGGTGTACGGAGATTGCGAAGTCCCTTGGCAGAAGGACCGGAGTCTCCGTGATTGCAGAAAACAAGTACAAAGTAAAGGAAGAGAGGGCTTCTCATGAAGTTGAGGAAGCTTTTCGCGGGCGTCGCTGCGGCGGCGACCCTGTTGGGCGGCATGGCGTTCGGCGCCACCGCCGCCAACGCGGCGGATACCGCGTCCATCACCCTGAGCGGCAAGACCGTGAAGGGTACCGTGTACACTGCGTACAAGATCGGTTCCTATGACACTGCCAGTGCGAAGGTCGAGAAAGACAAGCTCGCGTCCGTCGGCGTGACGACGGACCAGGCTTGGAAGACGGATGCCGAGAACGTGCTGGGCTCCACAGTGACTAATACTCCGGAGTACAAGGGCTACGGTGATCCGCTGGCCTATGTGGCGGGCACCACCGGCTACTACACCAACACCCCGGCAACGCTGCCGAACGCCTCCGCGACCATGGAATCGTTCGTCCAGAGCCTGGCCGGCAAGCTGGATGGCAAGACGGCCGTGGACCCGTCCCAGACGGTTGCCAATGATAACGACAAAGTCGTCTTCTCCGGCCTTGACGAGGGTCTGTACCTGATTGTTTCCAAGACGGATACTGAACCCGCCACGGACGCCGGCTCCCCGCTGGCTATCGTCGGCACCCAGGTGACCGTCAACGGCACCGCGTACACGAAGTTGGGTGCGAACAATCAGACGCTGGGCAAGGCCGTGGTCAAGCCGTCCACCCCACAGAAGCCGAGCAAGTCCGCGAGTGACCTGAACCCGTACGTGGGCGCCACCATCACTTACACGCTTGAGGGCACCGTGCCGGCCAAGGCCAATTCCTTCAAGTTCGTCGATACCCCGAGCGCTGGTCTGACTGTCAAGCTGGATACCCTCAAGGTGAACGTTCAGGGCGAAACTGACCCGCTCGCCAACACCGAGTACACGGTCGACCCCGCCTCCGGCGACTTTAACACCTCCGCTGCTAAGCCGTCCTTCACCATCGCGCTGAACAACGCTACCAAGTACCAGGGCAAGCACATCGTCGTCAAGTACAACGCGCTGGTCAACAAGAAAGCCAACGTCAACGGCACCAACAACGATGTCAGGTTCGACAACTCCAACCAGACCACTACCACCACCATCACCCCGCAGCTGAACACCGTGACCTTCACCAAGAAGGGTGTGGATGCCGACACGAATGCTCTGAAGGGCGTCGTGTTCCAGATCGTGGCTGATACGAACAACGCAACCCCGCTGCCGGACGGTACCGCAACCGAGGCCACCTCAGGCGACAAAGGTGTGGTCACGTTCTCCGGTCTGCCGAACGGCACGTACACCATCACCGAGAAGACCCCGGCCGATGGCTACCTGACCACCGCCCTGCCTTCGTTCACAGTTACCGTCGAGAACGGCAAGGTCACCGACGTCACCCCGACGGGTGTCGGCGCCGGCCTCGTGACCTTCGAGAACGGCTACGCCAACATCGTGGTGAAGAACGTCAAGAAGATCACCCAGTTGCCGCTCACCGGTGCCGCCGGAACCATGCTGTTCACCGTGGTCGCCGTGCTCCTCGCCGGTGTTGCCGCGACCGTGTTCGCCAAGTCCCGCTTCACCAAGCGCGCCCTCGACGCGTGAATCGAGAGCAAATAATCTGCCGTTTGATTATCTGTAGATGTTCAAGTGAGGCTCGTTCCGAAGGTTGCTTCAGGACGGGCCTCTTTTTTGAGAAAAAGGAGTTGTTTATGGAACAGCCGACGAAGAGATATTCAACCCAAGATGTATGGAAAAGTTATTGGTGTGGTCCAACCATATTCGATCGTATCGGTAAGGATTTTGACAAGAGTGGCTATGACTTGCATTGGCTGCGTGATGCGCTGACCTCTGCCTATGACGTTCAGGAGAGTTGCAGGTCGAGCGTCAATGAAAAGCTTCGGCACCCTTACACGTTATCGGTGTTGGAGAAGGCGCGCTTGCTGTGTGACGCGCAAGATAATCGGCACGCGTCCAGTATAGGTATTGTTGATATTGCGGTGCTAGCATTGTCCGGTTTTGCCGTATTGGCGTCAGTAATTTCTACGTACAAGGATATGAATATCTCTCAGGAGATAATGCCTGCTAACTTGATACTGCTTATTGGACTCATCGTGCTGTTTGCCATTCTTATGGGTGAAGTAATTTATCTATCCAGGCGGGACAATCGGCGTGACAGGCTTCGCGAAGCTTTGGCTATTCTCATTGCGGAGGATGAACGAACCGCGAAAGAAAAGGAACAGGCTTCGGATGAGGAGCTCCGCCAACTGATTCATAATCTGTTGGCGATTAGTGTCCAAGCCGCTAGCGCTGTTAGTGATAATAGTGCTGCTGGCGGTACTGCTGATGCTGATGCTGGTAATGATGATGGGGATGGTGACGCTTAATAGCGTCTATTTTCCATAATCATTGCCTGAGGATTCGACACTCAAGCATACATAGGCCGTCATAGGCCGTTTTGCGAGATATGGAGGGCCATCAGTCCTGGACACTGATGGCCCTCCATCATGCTTCCCTATCGTTTCCCTCATCTCAATATCGGGGATGAAACCTACCCTACTAGGGGTTAGAAAAGTCCGTATAACAACTGCTATCATCCCAAACTATGACATGCCCCCATATTCAGGGGATGCGAACGAACCTTCCAGAGATGTAAGGGGTGAAAATGACTGTCGGTGGAGGGGCCTTTAGCCCCGAAGAGGTCAAGTACCTGAAGTCGTTGCCGGCGGTGGCGGAAGCCACTTCGAGACGCATTACCTACACAGACGACTTCAAACGGTATTGCGTGACCCGTTATAACGAAGGTGCCTCGCCGGTGCGTTTGTTCCGTGAGGCCGGGCTCGATTCCGCCCTGATCGGGTACAAGCGCATCGAACGTTGCCTTGCCCGCTGGCGCGAGGCACAGGATGAAATCCTGGGTGCCGAAGCGCCGGAACCCGCCGAGAAAAACAGCCTGGGGGGGGGTATCACATTCGAAGTTTTATCGATCGGGAACCACTGGAACGTCAGATACTGCGAACGAGTGGCGTGAGACGGAGGGTGCCGCGATTGCGGCGAAAGCCGGCAGCGAATCCGATTTCCACGTATCTCCTGAACGCCGCGCCATCATCTTCCCCATCTCCCGCAAAGAGCAGAACAATGATTTGCGTGACCTGCTGATTGCTCAGCAAGTACGGCGTATCGATGAGCTGGAGCGGCAGGTCGATATGCTTGAGGCTTTGCTGCATAGCGGGCGGCGGGGGAGCAGAGCATCATCTTCCTCGCTTCCGAAACGCGAATCGGGCGAGCGGGGCTCGTCTGCGGGCAATAATGACGTTGCTCCCACGGATTCGGATAGGGAGAATCGTAACGAGGACCACGGTGAGGGTCATGGCGAGTAATCGATCGCATCGAAAACTTGCCTAACACACACGCTAAGATAGGCATCGCAATAATCGGCAATAAGCAGGTAATCGGCGAGGCGGTGCATGGAGCAGGAACCCAACGAGCAAGAACCTAACGAGGCAACGGAAATCGTGGGCAGCAAGGTGGAGACTGTCGAGGTTTCCAAGCATCCTGAAGCATCCATTCCCGAAACCGACTTGTCTTTGGCGGATATCGAACGTCGTCGCTCGCACCCCGTGCGCTGGGCGGTGACCATTCTGGCCGTGCTCGCCGCTATCATCGCCCCTTATTGGTTTGGCCGTTCGTTCGCCGTGAACAACACCGAAGCTGTGGTCGCCGCGCTGGGCGACGTATCTGCGCAGGGTATCGCGCTGGTCGGTTGGACTGTAGTAGTGATTGCTTACGTGGGCCTGGTGATGGCCATCGTCGTTTCCCCCTCGTGGCCATGGCTGATTGTGTTCGTGGTGGGCCTTGCGGCCGAACAGTTCATTGCTGGCCTGAGCATGCTCAATCTCCATTTCTGGTATTCGACGTATGTGGTTTACGGCGAACAATCCAACATCGCGAATGCGGCGAATCTTGGCATACTGGCAGCGGCAATCGGCGTTGCCGTGTACGCCGTGATATTCGTGGGTTTGCTGGTGGTCATTAAGAAAACCTCGCCGCTGAACGTGCTGACCAAAAGCTGGGCCAGCTTTATTCTGTACTTTGTTATCGAAGGTGTCGCACTGTTCGTGGTGCTGTTTGGCGGACTGCTTACCGCGGTGTGACCAATCGGCTGGTTGGCTGTCTGTGCATTGCCGTATAGTTTTCATTTGGCGTGATTTCGCCCGCGGATAGAGAGCGTTTCGAGCGCACCGCCCGGAACACCGCGCAACGACACAATTAAGGAGGATGCCGTGGCACTGACGGCTGAAGAGAAGACCCAGATTATCAACGAGTACGCGACGCACGAAGGTGACACCGGTTCCCCCGAGGTCCAGGTGGCTCTGCTTTCCAAGCGTATCGCCGACCTGACCGACCACCTCAAGGAGCACAAGCACGACCACCACTCCCGTCGTGGTATGCAGCTGATGATCGGTGATCGTCGTCGTCTGCTTGATTACCTCAAGCGCGTTGACATCAACCGTTACCGCTCCCTCATCGAGCGTCTGGGTCTGCGTCGATAATTGAAGACTTCCGCCCGAGTACCTAGGATTGGTGCTCGGGCGTTTTACATACGCCAGCCAACGGCAACAACGGCAAGAGGGTTAGAGGATAGGCCGAAGGCACCACGGTAAGGTGCGGCCAACAAGAGAACCCGAATGAAGGGGTTGACACGAGGAACGGCGGCCAAGGGGCCAGCCGAAACAAGGTATGTGACGTCCGCTGAAGAGGACAGTCGCGGTGCGGTAGACCGCGGCACAGTTTGTAGGAATAAGAAAATTAAAGAAGGAGGAACCCTAATGGAGGGTCCCGAAATCAAGGCCGTTGAGGCCGTAATCGACAATGGAACGTTTGGCAAGCGCACGCTGCGCTTCGAGACCGGCCGCCTGGCACAGCAGGCTGATGGTGCTGTGGCCGCCTACCTCGACGACGATTCCATGATTCTGTCCACCACCACCGCCGGCTCCAGCCCGAAGGAGAACTACGACTTCTTCCCGCTGACCGTCGACGTTGAAGAGAAGATGTACGCCGCCGGCAAGATCCCGGGCTCGTTCTTCCGCCGTGAAGGCCGTCCGAGCTCCGAGGCCATCCTCGCCTGCCGCATCATCGACCGTCCGCTGCGCCCGCTGTTTCCGCACACGCTGCGCAACGAGGTGCAGGTCGTCGAGACCGTGCTCGCCGTGAACCCTGATGACGCCTACGACGTCATCGCCCTGAACGCCGCCTCCGCCTCCACCATGATTTCCGGTCTGCCGTTCGAAGGCCCGGTCTCCGGTGTGCGTCTGGCCCTGATCGACGGCCAGTGGGTCGCCTTCCCGCGCTGGAGCGAGCGTGAGCGCGCCGTGTTCGAGATTGTGGTCGCCGGCCGCGTTGTCGAGAACGGTGACGTCGCCATCGCCATGATCGAGGCCGGCGCCGGCAAGAACGCCTGGCACCTCATCTACGACGAGGGCCAGACCAAGCCTGATGAGGAAGTCGTGGCCGCCGGTCTTGAGGCCGCCAAGCCGTTCATCAAGGTGATTTGCGAGGCTCAGGACGAGCTCAAGAAGATCGCCGCCAAGGAGACCAAGGAATTCCAGCTCTTCCCGGAGTACACCGACGAGCTGTACGCCCGCATCGACGAGATCGCTCACAAGGATCTGGACGAGGCCCTCTCCATCGCCGAGAAGCTGCCGCGCCAGGACCGCATCCATGAGATCAAGGAGCACGTGCGCGAGGTGCTCGCGGACGAGTTCACCGATATGGACGATGCCGAGAAGGACAAGGAACTCGGTAACGCCTTCAAGGAGCTGCAGCGCCAGATCGTGCGTCGCCGCATCCTGACCGAGGACTATCGCATCGACGGCCGTGGCCTGCGCGACATCCGCACCCTGTCCGCCGAGGTGGACATTGTGCCTCGCGTGCACGGTTCCGCCCTGTTCCAGCGTGGCGAGACCCAGATTCTGGGCGTCACCACCCTGAACATGCTCAAGATGGAGCAGCAGATCGACGCTCTGTCCGGTCCGCAGTCCAAGCGCTACATGCACAACTACGAGATGCCGCCGTACTCCACTGGTGAGACCGGTCGCGTCGGCTCCCCGAAGCGCCGCGAAATCGGCCATGGTGCCCTCGCCGAGAAGGCTCTCGTGCCGGTGCTGCCGAGCCGCGAAGAGTTCCCCTACGCCATCCGCCAGGTCTCCGAGGCCATCGGTTCCAACGGTTCCACTTCCATGGGTTCCGTGTGCGCCTCCACGCTGTCCCTGCTCGCTGCCGGCGTGCCGCTGAAGGCTCCGGTTGCCGGCATCGCCATGGGTCTCGTGTCCGGCGATGTTGATGGCAAGCACATCTTCAAGACCCTTACCGATATCCTGGGTGCCGAGGATGCTTTCGGCGACATGGACTTCAAGGTGGCCGGTACTTCCGAGTTCATCACTGCCCTGCAGCTCGACACCAAGCTCGACGGCATCCCCGCCGATATCCTGGCCGCCGCTCTGCAGCAGGCCAAGGAAGCTCGCGCCACGATTCTCGAGGTCATTAACGAGTGCATCGACGGCCCGGCTGAGATGAGCGAGTTCGCTCCGCGCATCATCACCACCACCGTTCCGGTCGAGAAGATCGGCGAGGTCATCGGCCCGAAGGGCAAGATGATCAACCAGATTCAGGAAGACACCGGTGCTGAGATCGCTATCGAGGATGACGGTACCGTCTTCATCTCCTCCGAAGGTGGCGAGGCTGCCGAGAAGGCCAAGTCTATCATCGACTCCATCGCCAACCCGCACGTGCCTGAGGCCGGCGAGACCTACAACGGCAAGGTCGTCAAGACCACGAGCTTCGGTGCTTTCGTGAACCTCACTCCTGGCACCGACGGTCTGCTGCACATCTCCCAGATTCGCAACCTGGCCAACGGCGAGCGTATCGACGCCGTTGAGGACGTGCTTAAGGAAGGCGACACCGTTGAGGTCGTCGTGCAGGGCGTTGACGATCGCGGCAAGATTTCCCTGGCTATCCCCGGTTTCGAGGATCAGGAGAACAACGCCGGTTCCCGTGGTGGCCGTGGCGATCGTGATGATCGCCACGGTAGCCGTGGCCGTGACGACCGCCGTGGCGGTGGCCGTGGCCGCCGCTCCGACCGTGACGATCGCGACTTCGACGATCGCGACGACCGTCCGCGTCGCCGTCGCTCCGACGATTTCGAGGATGACTACGAGGATCGTCCGCGTCGCCGTCGTTCCGATGATCGCGACTTCGACCGTGACGACCGCGATTCCCGCGATGATGATCGTCCGCGTCGCCGTCGCTCCGCCGATTTCGAGGATGACTACGATGATCGTCCGCGTCGCCGTCGTTCCGATGACCGTGGCGATCGTGATGACCGCCGTGGTTCTCGTGGTGGCCGTGGCCGTGGCTCCGACCGCAACCCGCGCTACGCCACCGACGACAACTACGACGACTACCGCGCCGACCGCGAAGAGCGCTCCGAGCGCCCGCGCCGCCGCGTTCGCCGCGACTTCGATCCCTTCGAGGACTGATCTCTTATCTGGCTCCTCTCTCTGAGGGGAGCTAAACAAAGGGCCTCTGTACCGATTCATTCGGTACAGAGGCCCTTCGCATACCAAGCACCCACTCTCGCATCGTGTCTCCGAATGGGACAATGCAGGAATTCCGCCCTTTTTCTGGTGTTGTCCCACACATTGTAGTTTGCGGAATCAAGGCCTTAATATAAGAATGGCATTATTCCAATGATTCTTTGATTTGTGGGATGGGACAACGCGAGTGTATATCGTTTGATGTTGGTGTTGTCCCACGGATAAGTGGGACAACAGGGGAAAAATGCTGGAATCGGCTTGTTGTCCCACAAAACGCTTAATTATCGGTCATTCTAAGTTCGTATGGTGGACGTCTAAGAGATGACGTTTGCTGATGGCATTCATAGCCCGACCGGTCGGCATCTATGCAGTGCCATTGCTAGCGCTCTCGCAACGGAGCCAACTGGAACACCTCATCGGACTGGGCGGCGACCTCGGGACTGTGCGTCACGATGATCACGCACTTGCCCTCCGCATGCGCCAGATCCTTGAAAATCCCCATGATGTCATCCTGCGTGGCGAGGTCGAGGTTGCCGGTGGGTTCGTCGGCCAAGATAATCTGTGGATCGTAGCTCAACGCGCGGGCGATGGCCACACGCTGCTGCTCACCGCCGGACAGGTGCAGGATACGCTCGTTCAAATACTCCGGCTGCAAACGCACCTTTTCGATAAGCTCGGCGGCGATCTGCTTCTTCGGGCGGTCGAAAGTCTTGCCCGAAACATCCATGGACAGGATGATGTTCTCTGCCACGGTCAACGCCGGCAGCAGGTTGAAGCTCTGGAAAATCACGCCGATGTCGTGACTGCGGAACCGGTAACGGTCCGCTTTGTCCAGATCCACCCCATTGTGCAGCACCCGGCCTTTGTGGGCGTGGTCAACCCCGAAAGCAGCGAGAGCAGCGTGGTCTTGCCCGCGCCGGACGGGCCGGTGATGGACACCACCGTGCCAGGGTGGAACGCGTAGTTCTTGTCGATGAGCACGCGCTTGCCGCCTTTGGAATACGAGTAGGATACGTGTTCCAGTTGCAAGGCCGGTTCGGTGGTGGGTTCGACGATGGTCGCGGTATTGGTTTCGATTGCAGTATTCATAATGATGTTCCTTAGTTCTGCTCCCCGCTGGCGGGACGCTGTCCGCAAAGCTGACTGAGGATGGTTGCGGAGGCGAGGTGGGAACCATCCCCACCCGCTTCGCGGGAGCCTTCGCCAGCGGGGGCGGGTAATGATTACGAACGGTCGGCGAGGATCTGGAGAGGCTCGTATCGCATGACGAACACGATGCCGACCAGCGCGGAAATCAGCGTCAGTCCGAGGCCGATCAGTATCAGCTGACTGACCACCGCAAGATTCACGGTGGCGTTGATTTCGCTCACATAATCGACTGCCTGACTCATGCCGCCACGCATGCCACCAGGCTGCCCGCCTTGTGAGTCGCCGTTACCTGATGAGGAATCATTGCCAGACGAACCGGATTCAGAATTGTATGAGTCCGAGCCGTCGACGGAAGACGAGCCAGAGTCACCGGAGGAATTGGAGCTGGAATCGCCGTTTCCGGTGGAAGTATTGCCGCCGGAAGCCCCGGAGCCGCCTGGTCCGCCGCCTGGTCCGCCGCCCATATCACCGCCGGGCTCACCCTGACCTTGCTGATTGGAAGAGCCTGAGTCAGACGATGAATCCGAAGAGTTCGCCGCGTTCGCGGTGCTGGTCTCCACCGGTTGGAAGGAATCGGTGCCGGAGACGCCGGTGCTTTCCGAGTAGTACGACGAAACGGAAACGCTGGAGGCTTTGGCGTATTTCTGGTAGTCGGCCAAGGTCAGGTTGCTGCTGTCGAGAGCACCACGCATGGCATCGAAGTCAGGCGCGCTGTCCGAATCAGATGAATCAGACGAATCCGAGGAGCCAGATGACGAATCGCTCGACTGCGATTCGCGCGCCTGTTCCATCAGTTTGCTGCGGTCCACGCTGATCGTCGCGGTCACCGAAGTGTTGACCAGCCCGGTCTCGCGCGCATTGTCAGCGGCATTGCGGATAGCCAATCCGATGGTGGCCGCCGCGGCGATAATCGCCACGATCAGCACGATGAGAATATTGCGGCCCTTATTCCGTATTACCGTTTTCCAGGCGTTGTTGAGCACGAACATGATGCTTCCCTTGGGCCGGTCCAAGATGGACTGATTGATACGTAGTGCGATTCGCGGGGCGCGCTTGCCGGTGCGCTTGCGAACCGTCTGGGAACCACTATCGAATCCGCCGATGATTGCGCACTAAAGCGAGCCTGATAGCTGCCGGCAACTTAGATTTCACTTATCTGGAGCTTTTCTGAGAGCTTTCTGGGCGCGCCGGCCGTTCGAAAGTGTTGCTACCAGAGCAGTGTGCCCTCTTTGTGGCAGAACGTTCGCGTCTCAACGAGGGGCACGCGAAGTTTCTGCCGTTTGACCGACTCGAAACGGCAGAAACTTCGCGGGGTATTCGTCGCTCCGTGCGATTTCTGCCGTTTCTGCCACACTCCAAGGACGTAGTCCAGGCGAATGCCGTAAAAATCTCCTGTTTTCACGCGATGTGTGGAAGAATGGTCACTGAAGGGCCCAGCAAAGGAGCATATATGAGTGCAGGTCTGATTATCACCATTGTCGTTGTCGTCGTTATCGTTGCGTTGATCGCTTGGGCGGTCGGTGCCTACAACAACCTCGTTACTCTCAAGAACCGCGTAAAGAACGGCTGGGCGCAGATCGACGTGCAGCTCAAGCAGCGCGCCGACCTGATCCCGAATCTGGTGAACACCGTCAAAGGCTATGCCACCCATGAATCCGAGGTGTTCACTCAGGTGACCGCCGCCCGCGCCGGCGTGGTGGCTGCGGCCAACGATCCGAACGCCACCACCGCTCAGCGTGCCGCCGCCGAAAACCAGCTGTCCCGTGCACTGGTCAATCTGCAGGCCACCGCCGAGGCATACCCGCAGCTGCAAGCCAACCAGAACTTCATGGATCTGCAAGCCCAGCTCAAGGACCTTGAGAACAAGATCGCCTACGCGCGCCAGTTCTACAATGATGTGGTCCTGAAGCTCAACACCGCCATCGAAACCGTGCCGACCAACATTATCGCCGGTCTCTTCCACTTCGAGCAGGCCCAGTACTTCGAGGCGGATGACGCCTCGCGCCAGGCTCCTCAAGTCAAGTTCTGATGATGTGAAGGCCCGCTAGGCAACAGCCAAGCGGGCCTTATTGCTGGTCGTTAGGGGAAGACTGTATGAAGAAGCGATTTATCCGTGCTGGTGTTATCAGTGCGCTGATTACGTTTGCGGTGGCATGCTTTGCCGCATTGATGATGGTCATAATGCCGGCTGGCGATTCTGCGGATCTCAGCTATCGCACGCTTGACTATGACGTGACTGCCACTTCGGATGGCAATCTCAAGGTCACGCAGCGTATCGATGTCAAGCTTCGCGATCGTTCTGATGATGACGGAGATCGCCCTTGGAAGCAGCTCTTTCAGCAATATTCACTGGCTCCCGGCAACTTGACTGATATTACCGATATCAGTGTGCGCAACGTCACTGATGGCATCGATTATGCACAGCAGACCGAGCCCAAACTGCCCAGTGCCGTGTCTTCCAACGAGGCATGGAACAGCGATTATGCCAACCATTGGTATATCGCCGACGTCAGTGCGAGCAGTGACAATCCCCAGCCCTACACGCCAGGCACGGACGGTATACAGGTCGGGGAGTCCTCAAAGAGCGCCAAAACCGTGGAGATAGGCTGGAATATCCCGGTAACCACCGAAGCCAACAGCATGAAGTTCGAAGTGAGCTTCACCATGCACAATGTGGCTACCAAGTGGCAGGACGTCGCCTCATTCCAATGGGAACCGTTCGGCAAAAAGAACCAAGTGCCCATTGGCACGGTCACCGGCACTGTGCACTTCCCCGAAGGTATCACCGGCAAAACCTCATGGGCATGGTTGCACACCGAACGCACCTCCGAAACCAAGCGGGAGTCGGACGGCAGCTACACGTTCACGGCCTACAACATCCGTACGGGCGACTATCTGGACGTGGTCGCGGCCTTTGACTCCAGCAAAGCCGGGGATATGGCCCGCACCCAGCCCGGTGACCATCTCAACGACCTCAAAACCAGTGAATACAACCAGCAGCAACGTTGGCTTGACCGTCAACGGCTCGCCGCTCGAATCCGGCTCATCGGCTGGATTGCCACCATCGTGATCGGCTTGGCGCTGTGCGTATGGGGCGTATGGGCCGCCATCGCAAGCAACCGTCGCGCGCAATACCACGGCGACATCGAATACTGGCGTGACCAGCCCGGTATCAGCCCGGCTTCGGCGGCCAGACTCATCAAGGTTGTGGATTTGAGCGTCACCGGTGATTCCTCCGACCGTGAGCTGACGGCCACCATGCTTTCACTGGCCGTCAAAAAGGCCATCGCCATCTATCCTGGTCCTGCGGACATGTACCGAGGCATCGATATGAGCCAGGCCACTCCAGTGGGTCTGATCCAGATGATTACTGCGGACCCCGGCAAAATGAACGCGGCACGCAACACCAGCACCATCGTGATTCTGCCGGCCAGCCTTGATGCGGCGTCCAATATCGAACAACTTGGTCTGAGCCAATCCGAGGAAGCGCTGCTCGCTCTGCTGATTACCATCTCTCAGCGCGTCGGCTGCCCGGTATTCGACCTGAACCAGATGAAGAACGTCTGCAAGGACTGGGCAAGCGGCTATCTGGAGCTCAATAAATTCACGGATTCATGCGCGGCTGAATACTCTCCGTTGACCAGTACGGCGTCTTCCCAATGGGCTGTTGCCGGTGTGCTCGCTGTGGTGCTTGGCCTCGGAGCCTTGATCGTCAATGGGACCACTGGTTTTATGGTGGCCGGCATGATCACCGGTTCGCCGCTTCTGCTGGTCGGTCTGTTCTGTCTGTTGGGCGGCACGTCAACCGCACTGACCGAACCGGGTCATGAGATGGCGGGACGGTGTCTGGGCCTGAAGCGCTACATGCAGGACTTCTCGAACTTCGCCGACCGTGGCGCTGCCGACATAGCCATGTGGGATTGGTATATGGTGTACGCCGCTGCATTCGGCATCTCCGAGCGCGTGATGAAGGAACTGGCCAAGGCCTACCCGCAGGTCAACGACCCGGCATGGCTGGATGCCAATGCCGCAGGAACGTTGTTCTACTGGAACTACAGGCCATATGGCTGGTACGGCGGCCGTTACTACGGTGATTCCGCAACGGCCGATCAAGGTAACCTCGGTGCTGCAGGGCCGGTTCCGGCGTACGGTGGCACATCGTTCGCCGGTGGGTTCTCCGACCTTGGTTCACAGCTGTCCGCAGGGTTCGCGGACATCAGCTCGACCATTCAGGCGGCAGCGCCTTCGTCCGATTCCGGTGGCGATTTCGGTAGCTTCGGTTCCGGCGGCGGTAGCGGCTTCGGAGGTTCATTCGGCGGCTCCGGTGGCGGTTCATTCGGAGGCCGCTGATGAGGCATCGCGCGATACGCTCCATCATCGCCACGTTGATTGCCGCCGCGACCATCACGGCGATACTCATCGTGACACTGCTCATCTTCAATTGGTTTACCGCCGATCACCCGAAACTGTCGTACCGCAGCCTCGACTATGAGGTGGCCGTGCAGCCCAACGGCGACCTCAAGGTCACCCAGCACATCGACATGAAGCTGGACAGTCGAGGCAAGAACAGGCCGTGGAAGCAGCTGTATTAGACCTACGAAATCAACGAATACAATCTTTCGAACATCATCGACATCTCCGTCACCAATACGACCACTGGCGAAACGTACACGCAGCTTAAGGGAGATCCGCTGCAGCCGGCCGATGTGAATGGCGACGAAGCGTGGAACAGCCACTACGCCAAACACTGGTATGTGGTGGCACGAACCGGATCGACACTGAAGCCTACGCCTACCAGCCCGGCAAGGATGGCATCCCGATTTACCAGACCTGGGATGAGTACCAGGATTACGATCAGGGTATTTCCGGTCGAAAGATGCAGCTTCTGGAAATCGGTTGGAACATTTCGGCCACCAGCAAAGCCAAAAGCCTGAAATTTGAGGTGACGATGACCCTGGTGGGCGCCACCACGCTCTACAGCGATGTGGCCAAGTTCCAGTGGGAGCCGGTCAGCGAGCTCAACGAAACACCCATCGGCAAAGTGACTGGCACCGTGCGATTCCCCAACGGCATCACGGCTAGCAACTCCTGGGCTTGGCTGCACTATACGGGCGTTTCAACCACCGAACGAGGTGAAAACGGCGAGCTGAAGTTCGCGGCGAACAACGTGCGCGTGGGCCGCTACCTCGATCTGGTCGCCGCCTTCGATTCGTCTGTAATGCACGACACCTCCGGAGGCAAGGCCGGCCAACAATATACGCCGGCAGACGATTGGATTCGCAAGCGGGATTATGACAGTCTAGCCGAGCTCAAGCAGTCCGAAAAAGATAAGGAAGCACAGGCGCGCGCCGAGCAACTTAACACAGTAAAGAAGTGGGCCATCACGCTTGGTATAGGTTTGGGAATCAGCCTAATCGCACTGATTATGGCAATCTTCGGATTCGTGCGTGTGCACCTTGCGGTCAGAAGCCGGGATACCATGTACGTTCACGACATTCCGCAGATCGGGCCGGTGAGCGTGGCGCGTATCGCCTCGATTATGGGACTGGCACCAAAACATGGCTACGATCATCGCCAGACCGCCGCCACCCTGCTCTCGCTGGCAGCCAAGGGCGCAATCGCCATATATCCCGGGCCGGCGAGCCTGTATGGGGGCGTCGAGCTGACTGGGCTTGCGGCCAAGACGCGGCCGTTGGCTTTGCGGGCGGTGAGTCAGATGCTGAGTGGGAGCGGGGCTGCGGATTTGGCGCTCTGGGACCAGCATCTTGTTTATGCCACGGCGGTGGGCATGTCCAAACGAACGCTGCGGGAACTTGCCAAAGCATATCCGCAGATTCAGAACCCTGACTGGTTGGACGATAATGCCACAGATTCGTTGGTGTATTGGAACTTCCGGTACGCCTCGATTGGCGATACCCATGATGGCTCGTCGCGTGCGAGCACCGGCGATGGCACTGGCCTTGGTTTCGGTCTTGGCCCGGCAGACTCCGACCACTTGGGTGCCAGCTTCGGCGGCATCCTCGATTTCGGCGCGCAACTAGGCTCCGGATTCAACGAAATCAGCGCCACGATCCGAGGCGCAGCCCCAGCATCGGCATCCATCGACGGATCCAGCGGCAGCTTCTCAGGCGGTGGATCCGGCGGAGGCTCATTCGGCGGACGGTAATGGGGAAGTACTTAAGCAATTAAAAAGCCCGGTGTCGTAGGACATCGGGCTTTTCACCTATAACTGAGGTTAAGGAAAACCTCGGCAGTCAGGCCCAACGGGGCGAAAGTCTGTGGCGCCGCCTAGAAGATTGCCCCGAAGTTGACGCGACCTTTCTGCTAGCAAACATCATACCAGTATCCATCGAACCTTCCCCGTACACTGAGTGGACCACATCAAGGGGCTATTGACGTGGTGCCTTGGTGCGGTGTCATTGCGCCAGCCGGTGTAATGGCTACCTATAACTCAATAAGGAGGTTCTCATGGGAGGAAACGACCGTGACAACCGTCCGAGATCTGACCGGCAATACCGGGAAGGCCTGATGACGGGCCTGTTGATAGCCTTGGCCAACCAAGTTGGACAGGGATGGTCGACGGCCATTATCATCGGCCACACCGGTGCTGCTTGGTCTGAGTCTCAGGCGAGGCCGCTGATTCGTCAGCGGAACAGCCGGAACCTTTGACGGGTTCCGGCCCCTCGTCTTCACTTAAGCCTTGTGGAGTGAAATCCAGCGGAATGCCTACGCTGGGATATGGATAGACAGCTGGCTGCACTCGCTGCAGCCACCCACCAATGAAGGGAATTGCCATGACATTGTTCCGTCAGCTCGGACCGTTCTCCACCACCGCCATCGGTCACGGCGAAATGCCGCTGACCATCGAAAACAACCGCGGCCACGAGGTCGGCATCGAAACCCTGCACGCTTCGTTGGATGCCGGATGCCGCCATATCGACACCGCATGGGCCTATTACTGCTCCGGTGGCGAGGAGCAGACCGGCGAGAAGCTGGTGCGCGAGGCCCTTGAAACGTGGAAGGGTCCGAAGGATGAGGTGTTGGTGGCCACCAAGGTGGGTCACTTCCGCAACTTCACCGACGGTCGCCCCACGTGGGATGTGGATGGTCGTCCGGAGAATCTGATTCGCCGTGGCAAGGAGAGCGCACTGGCGCTCGGTGTCGATACCATCGACCTGCTGTACTTCCACCGTCCGGATCCGAAGGTGCCGTACAGCGAGTCCGTTGAGGCCATCAAGCAGCTGGTGGACGAGGGCGTGGCCCGCGAAGCTGGTATCTCCAACGCTTCCATTGAACAGATCGACATCGCACGTGGCATTCTCGGCGACAAGCTCGTGGCTGTGCAGAATCAGTACTCGCCTATTCACTTGCACACTCAGGACACGCTCGACTACTGTGCCAAGGTTGGTCTGGCGTTCGTGTGTTGGAGTCCGCTCGGTGGCTACCGTCACCCCTATGACGAGACCAAGTTCGACCCGTTCCGCGAGGTCGCTGCGGCTCATGGCGTGAGCTACCAGCAGGTCGTGCTGGCGTGGGAGCTTGCCAAGGGCGATCACATGTTCGTGATTCCCGGAGCCCACCACCCCGAGACCATCCTCGACTCCCTCAAGGCTGACCAGCTCGAGCTCACCCCCGAAGAGCTCGCCAAGCTCGGCTGAGTGTTCCGGTTTCTTTGAGAATTTGGGCCACTGACTCATTAGTAGCGTCAGAAATTCAGGAAATCATCCCCATTCTCCTAAAATCCTGACGCTGACGGTGCCTGAGCGTCAGGATTTTAGGAAAATACCCTTACTTTCCTAAAAATCTGACACTGAGAAGATCGTAGCGTCAGGATTTTAGGAGATCACCTTTTATTTCCTGAATTTCTGACGCAAGAGTGTCGACAACAGCAATTTCGGAAGAGCGATTCATTGCGAAGGAGTAGTATGCGCAAGAAACTCATCCTCGACCTTGATACTGGCATCGACGATGCGCTCGCCATCGCCTATGCGCTAGGCAGTGCCGGAGACGCCGATCTCATTGGCATCACTGCCACATACGGCAACGTCGCCGTGCCTCTGGCCGCGCGCAATGCGCTTGCGGTGCTCCACGCATTTGGACGCGATGACATACCGGTGTATCCCGGCATCGACCATCCCATCGCACCCGCGAAGTTGCCATTGATGCGCGGCACCACGCCGGATGAACGTGCCGAAGCATACCGTCGTTGGCAGGAGGGCGGTGAGGACGGATGGCAGACCGATACTCCATGGTCGCCCAGCCCCGGTTCGGTTGCTGTACATCATCCCAATGGAATCGGCGGTGCAGTGCTGCCGGATTCTCCCAGGCAGCCCGAGGCGCCGGGCTCCGCAGTCGATTTCATCATCGCTGCCGCACGTGAATGTGGGCCGGATTTGACCATCGTACCTACCGGTGCAATGACCACCATGGCCACCGTGTTCCGTAATGCCCCGGATCTGAAGGATTCTGGCATCAACGTAACGTTGATGGGTGGTTCGCTGACACTACCGGGCAATGTAAGTCCTGCTGCCGAAGCGAACATCTCCCAGGATCCCGAGGCCGCTGATTACCTGTTCAAGTGCGGTGCCCGCACCACGATGATTGGTCTCGACGTGACTCATCAGACCGCGCTCACCCGCGAGAAAGCTCATGAATGGGCCGCTCTGGGAACGCCGGCCGGTGACTTCCTTGTCACCATGACCGATTACTACATCGATTTCTACGTAAAGAACCAGCCGGAAATCCACGGCTGCGGACTGCATGACCCGCTCGCTGTGGCTGCCGCGCTTGACCCATCATTGGTCACCACGTTCGGCTTCAACCTACAGGTCGATTTGGAGGGCCCGTTCCGTGGCCGCACCATTGGTGACCGTTCTCGAGTGCAAGACCCGGACAAGCACACGCAAGTGGCGCTCGGGGTCAACGTGCCGGCATTCCTTGACCGCTTCATGCAACGTGTCACCGCCGTGGTACGCGGGTGACGGACTGATATAACTGAGAGGCCTTCTGATCGATTCATCAGAAGGCCCCTCAACATTTGGTGGTAGATAAGAGTTACAGTCCAGGAATTAAACCGCCGGGCGGGTCAAGCGTCAGATACTGCTCGTCCAAATCGATTTCGGGCACCAGCGCTTCCACGAACGGCACCAGCGCGGTTTTCTCGATGACGTCCTCACCCTTGGAATCCTGACCGGTCACCACCGGCTCGACCAGACGAATCTTCAGCAGCGACTGGGCGGGGGAGTCGACCACGTCGACCACCTTGCCTACCACTTGACCAGCGGGCAGCCCTAGGCCATTGCCCTCGGACAGACGAGCCTCGAGGCCGATGAGATCCTTGGGATACCATTCGTCCGCCTCGAGCATCTCTTCCGCATCGTCGGCCTCGCCATACAGCTCGACGCCGTTCAGTGCCTCGGCGGCAGTACGATCATCCGTGCCCTCAAGTTTGAGAATCCAACGATCTTTGAATGTGCGCGAGTTCTCAACGATATACTCGGTTTCGCCATCCTGGCTGTAGAGCACGGAATCCGGCTCGAAGCGCCATTCGGGATCGTCGGTGTACAAGCGCACGGTGACTTCGCCCTTGAGCCCCTGTGCGCGGCCAATACGAGCGACCCTCAGCAACTCGAGCTGCTGAGGGTCGTCGTGCATGTCTTGCTCTGCCATGCTGTGAATCAATCCTTATCGGTTATCGACGGACGTCCATGATGTCGACGCGAACCTTGTGGTCGGACAATGCCTGCACCACGGTGCGAATCGCATTGGCGGTGCGGCCGCTGCGGCCGATCACGCGGCCGATGTCCTCCGGGTTCACGCGCACGCGAAGCAGTTCGCCGCGCGCATTCTCATGGGACTTGACGGACACATCGTCGGGAAAATCAACGATGTTCTTGATGAGGTGTTCCACAGCCTGTGCAAGCATGATTGCTAGCCTTTCGTTTCAGCTCAGGCCTCGGCCGGAGCTTCTTCAGCCGGGGTCTCGTCGGCGGCGGCAGCAGCTTCGGCCTCAGCCTTAGCCTTGGCGTCAGCCTCGGACTTGGCGGCCTTCAGCTTCTGAGCCTGGTTCTCGACGGCCGCAATGCGGGCCTCGGCATCCGGGCCGGCTTCAACGGTCTTCAGGGTGCCTTCAGCACCGTCAAGGCCCTTGAACTTCTGCCAGTCACCAGTGATGTTGAGCAGCTTGAATACGGGCTCGGACGGCTGAGCGCCGACGCCAAGCCAGTACTGAGCGCGGTCAGACTTGATCTGGATGGTCGAGGGCTGGGTGTTGGGGTTGTAGGTACCGATCTCCTCGATGACCTTGCCGTCACGCTTCTTGCGAGAATCGACGACCACCACGCGGTAGAAGGCGTAGAACTTCTTGCCCTGTCGCTTCAGACGAATCTTGGTTGCCAAAATGGCTCTCCTTGTAATAACTAGGTTTGTGGTTTCGCGGCTACCATGTGGGGCATGGCCCACCGGAATCCACGTGTCCTCGCGGCCCGGGGTGTAGAGGGCGCCACGCGCGCGCGAATAACTGGCCTATTATAGCGCGCAGGGCAGGACTGACGTGGTGAGTGTCGTGTGCGGTTTGCCGTGGCAGCGGATCGCGGGGATGCGATGTACGGCAGGCAGCTAACGAAGCGCCAGCGTGGCGACAAGTGCCAGATGATCGGTGTCCTTGATTTCGAACGACTTGACCTGTGATGGCCGCACTCCGGGGGTAAACAGCACGTGATCCAGCTCGATGCGTGGCCACTTGAGCCAGCGGGGGAACGTAAGGTTGGGGCCGGCCGCTTGGGTCAGGCTCGCGTCCTTGAAGCCAGACTTGAGCAGGGCACGGAAACTGGGGTGGTCGGTGCTTGAGTTGAGGTCGCCCATCACAACAGCGATGTTGTGATGGGCGATGGACCGAGCTTTGGTGATCTCTCGTAATCCTAGGATTCCGGCCGACCAGTCGGCACAGCCGCGCATAGGGGATTTCGGATGAGCCGAGCAGAAAGTGATGGTTCGGTCGGGGTGCGCTTGGGCTGTGGTGCTTGGGTTGGCAGCGATACGGATAGTGGTGCCATTGGTGGAGGTGCTGGCGGGCGGCATCTTGGCTTGATCTGCGATGCACAGTGTGATGGCCGGCACGTCGGCAGCGGGGATGCTGACCACGTTGGGCACGGATGCGCCCGGCTCGTATGCGGAGTAGAGCACGTTGAAGCCGCCGTTGTCAGTGTCCTTGGCTTCGCCGAATTGATGATAGGGGAGCAGCTCGTTGAGACCTGCCTCGGTGAGGCGTGCGATGAGCTCGTCGGTGACCTCCTGCAATGCCAGCACGCTGATGCCGCGTTTGCGAATATTGGCGATGATGTCATTGGCGTCCGCGCGACCGTAACGGCAGTTCAGGGTCATGACGGTGAACTGAGTGGGGAGCGTGGTGCGGGTGGATTCCGAGGCCTTGGAAGATAGATTACTGGCTGCGTCTAGTGCTTCACGGCTTGTGCTGGCAGTACCGGAAGATGATGCAGCAGCAGAGGGTCCGGCGTTGGGGTCGCTTATATTATGGGTGTTTACATATGTTTCACGGGATGTTTCACGATTTGCGTCGATAGTGCTGGACGATACCGTGACAGTGGTGTCGGTGTTGCTGGAATTGTTTATATTCTGCGTATTCGCAGATGTTTCACGCGGTGTTTCACGGTGGGATTCCTTACGCTTGCCGGCGGGATCGATTGACGTACCCCAATAGTTAAGCCGGTGCGAGCTGGCGAACAGTGCGGCCACGATAAGCAGCGACATAACGCTCCATTCGCGCTGCCACGCGGCGAATGCGGCCAAAACCACCAAAGGAACCCACAACAATGGCGTGAGCGCAATCATGTATGGCAACGGCATGCGGGCTTCAAGGCCAGCCGGTAGTGCGCTCAACGCTGTCCACAGCAGTGCGATGATCGCCACAGTGCCAAGGATTGTCGTCATTGGAGTTCCTTTCCGAATATGTCGAAAAATATGCTCCCGCTGGCGGGAGCTGTCGAACGCAACGAGACTGAGGGTGATCCAATCGAGAAGGACCACCCTCAGTCTCGTTGCGTTCGACAGCTCTCCGAGCCCAGCAACTAAGGATGGCCTGCGGCCACATATCTCTGGTTCGCCTGTCGGCTCACACTCGCCTACAAACAGCTCTCGCCGTTTGCTATACGCTCGTCCCGCCAGCGGGAGCCCCTCGACAATCAGCGACCGAACAAGCCGCTCAAACCGCCGCCGAGGTTCGGAGGCAGCTCAGTGCCGCCATCGACGTTGCCCATCATCTCTTCAAGGCCTGCAGGCAGAGCTGGATTCTGCGGCTTCTTGGCAAATGCGGAGCCGCCGGTGGAACCGGAGGACTTCTTGCCGGCCAGCTTGTCGCGCAATGCCTTCTCCTCGGCCTCGCGCTTCATCGGGTTGCCGGACTTGCCACCCTTCTTCTTGTTCTTGCCCTTCTTCTTACCGCCGCCCATCGCAGGGCCGCCGAAGCCGGGCATGCCGCCACCCATGCCGCCGCGGTTGGACATGCGCTTCATCATCTTCGCAGCCTGCTCAAAGCGCTGCAGCAGAGCGTTGACCTGCGAGACGGTCACGCCGGAACCATAGGCGATACGGGCGCGGCGAGAACCGTTGATAATCGACGGATCACGGCGCTCTGCCGGGGTCATCGAGCGAATAATCGCCTCGGTGCGGTCGATCTCCTTCTCATCGAACTGCTCAAGCTCCTTGCGGTGCTGGGCCATGCCCGGAATCATGCCGAGCAGCGACTTCATCGAACCAAGCTTGCGCACCTGCTGCAGCTGATCGAGGAAATCATCCAAGCCAAAGGAACCCTCGGAGATCTTCTCGGCGGCCTTGCGGGCCTTCTCCTCGTCGAACTGCTTCTGAGCCTGCTCGATGAGCGTCATGATGTCGCCCATGTCGAGGATGCGCGATGCCATACGATCCGGGTGGAAGACCTCGAAGTCCTTCAGACCCTCGCCAGTGGAAGCAAACAGGATCGGCTTGCCGGTCACGGACGCCACGGACAGCGCGGCGCCGCCGCGGGCGTCGCCATCGAGCTTGGAGAGCACCACGCCGGTGAAGTCCACGCCTTCATCGAATGCCTTGGCGGTCTTGACCGCGTCCTGACCGATCATCGCGTCGATGACGAACAGGATTTCATTGGGCTGCACGGCGTCACGGATATCGCGTGCCTGCTTCATCAGCTCCTCGTCCACGCCTAAGCGACCGGCGGTATCGATGATCACCGTGTCATAAAGCTTCTGCTTGGCGATTTCGATGGAATCGCGTGCCACCTTCACCGGGTCACCGGAAGTCTGGCCCGGAGCGGCCACAGCCTCGCCGCCGTCGGACTGCACGCCCTTCTCGGGGGCGTAGACGGGCACGCCGGCGCGCTCGCCGACCACCTGCAGCTGGGTCACGGCGTTCGGACGCTGCAAATCGGCCGCCACCAGCAGCGGCGTATGGCCGGAATCCTTGAGCCAATAGCCGAGCTTGCCGGCCAGCGTGGTTTTACCGGCACCCTGAAGACCTGCGAGCATGATGATCGTCGGCGGGTTCTTGGCGAAGTTCAGCGGGCGGTCCACGCCCTGACCGAGCACGTCGGTAAGCTCCTCATTGACGATCTTCACCACCTGCTGGGCGGGGTTGAGCGCCTCGGACACCTCGGTGCCCAGTGCGCGTTCGCGCACCTTGCCAGTGAAGGAACGCACCACGTCGAGCGCCACGTCGGCGTCGAGCAGCGCGCGGCGGATTTCGCGGATCGTGCCGTCGATATCCGCTTCGGAAAGCTTGCCCTTGCTCTTCAGATGCTTGAACGCATTCGAGAGCCTATCTGTCAAAGAACTAAATGCTGCCATAATGGGCAACAGTCTAGCCGCCACGCGGGAAATTCTATTTGCCGGGCAACGATTCTGCCGCCCATATTGGCGTTGTGTTGCGATGGTGCCGTTCGGTTGCCGGCGTTGGCGGAATCGTCACCAGACACCTAGTAGGCGAATGTCTTGCCATCCGCTCGTGGCGAAGCCAATCGAGTGCTTCCGTTACCATAGAAAATGTAAAGAATCCTGTGTTTTTTGGAATGCTTATGCCGTTTTGAAAATCCCTGGACACCGCTTATACGCAGACTGCCGTGCGCCCTCGCGAACTTAGGTCAACGACCAGACCCGTTGCGGGCCAACGCAGACATGCCGTGCAATAAGGAAGGCCCATCGATGCCCGCCCAAAAACTCCTTGAACGCAAAGCTCTGATCGTTGGCATAGTCGTCAACGTTCTTCAGGTGTTCGCCGGAATGGCTGTGTTCTTCATGACTGGCCTTAAGGCCATGTTCCTTGATTTCTCCTTCACCGCAATCTCCGTCCTTTCCGGACTGGTGGCGGTGTACCTTTCGACGCGCACGGTGCGTACCACTGAGCGCTTCCCCAATGGCCTGTTCGCGTTGGAGCCTATCTACGCGATCTGCAAGGCCATCTTCACCATGTCGTTGTTGGTGTATTCGCTGATCGACGTGTGCCGAGTGGCTTATGACTACTTCGTGTTCGGGTCCGGCGAACGCATCGAAACCGGCCCGGTGGTCATTTACGAGATCCTGACTGTAATCGTCTGCTTCAGCCTGTACATGTACTATCGGCGCTCGAACCGTGCCATCGGCAACTCCAGCACCATGCTCACCGCCGAATGCAGAAGCACGCTGGTCGATGGCTCGATGTCCTTCGGCATCGGCGTGATTGCGGTATTCCTGATGCTGCTGCCAGCTGGCGGGCCGCTTGACTTCCTGCATTACACCGGCGATTTCTTCATCACCGTGGCGTTGGTGGTGTTGACCATCCGCGAACCGTTCAGCGTGTTGAAGGAGGCGTTCGTGGAATTGGTCGGTGGCGTGCATGACGACGACGAGACCAATGCTTATGTGGAAGCCGAGGCGCAGCGGCACCTGCCTGCCAATACCGAGTATGAGCAGACGCTGATTTTCAAAACCGGCATGAACTACACGGTGGATGTGTATTTGGCCGGCACTGGCGAGACCATCGATGTGGCCGACCTCATCGAACGCAAGCGCTCGCTGGAAAAGGAACTCACCAAGCGCCTGCACCTCGTGGACGTAGACTTCGTTTTCGACTGATTGACTGGTTTGATGGGGCTTTCGCCATTTCGAGGGGCTGATTTCGTCGTTCCCGGAGGTCTACTTCCATTTCAAGGGGCTGCCTAAACTTCAAACTGAAAGTACAAATGGCTTAACGACACCGTCGTTAAGCCATTTGTAGTGTGCCTCTACTTGAGCGTCAGCCCCTTGAAACGGAAGTAGACCTCCGGAATCGGACAAATCAGCCCCTTGAAACGGGAATATCGTTGTTCGATGTCGCTAAGTGGCTACTTCAGGCTCCAGGTCGAGCCTTGCAGGCCGTCTTCGATGGTGATGCCGGCCTCGGCCAGCGCATCGCGAATCTGATCGGCCTTGGCAAAGTCCCTAGCCTTGCGGGCTTCGGCACGGGCATTGAGCTGTTCGGTAATAAGCGCTTCCAATGCGGCGTGCTCGGGGGTCTCGGTCGTGCCATCGCTGGCACCACCGGCAGCTCCGGCAGAGACCCACGGTTCGGCCAGCGGATCCAGTCCCAACGTGTCGAGCATGGCGCGCACGGCGAGTAGCGTCTCACGCACCTCGGCCTGCACGGCCTCGGAATCGGCGCGATCGGCAAGCTGCGAGAGCAGCGTATTGCCGGAACGAATGGCGGTGAAAATCGCGGCGGTCGCGCCGGAGACGTTGACATCGTCGTTCATCGCGGCCACGAAATCGGTGGGCAGGTCATCGGCGGATATGCCGGTAACCTCTTCGCGGGACGGTTGACCACCCAAGGCCACGCCGGCACGCTCGATGAAGTTCGAGACGCGGTCGTATGCGGCCTGAGCCTCGACCAGTGCCTGATCGGACCATTCGAGCATCGAACGATATTGCACGGAACCCAGCGCGTAACGCACCACCCAAGCGGAGTTCTCAGCCAGCACAGACGGCACGGACAGGCCAGTGCCGAGAGACTTCGACATCTTCTCGCCCTTGGCGGTCACCCAAGCCGAGTGCATCCAGCGTGCGGCGGACGGGTAGCCAGCCGCACGGGTCTGGGCCATCTCGTTTTCATGGTGCGGGAAGCGCAGGTCCAAGCCGCCGCCGTGAATGTCGAATCCGTCGCCCAGATAACGATGGGACATGGCAGAGCATTCGATATGCCAGCCCGGACGTCCCACGCCGAACGGGGTTGACCAGCGAGCGTCCTCGGGGTCGGTATCCTTCGGAGCTTTCCACAGTGCAAAGTCGCGCGGATCATGCTTGTCGGGAGAGGCATCGGCCGGATCGACGGGGTTGTATTTGTCGTCGCCGGTGGCATCCACGGACGGGCCCATGCGGTCGGCCACGGCAGCTGCTTCATCGACCTCGGCGGTCTGCTTCTGGTGGGTCAGCTCGCCGTAATGCGGCCAGGAGGCCACGTCGAAGTACACGTTGCCGGTGGGCTTGCCATCCGCATCCGTGACCACATAGCCATGGCCGTTGTCGAGAATGCGCTGAATCAGATCGATCATGTCCGACATATGGCCGGTGGCGCGGGGCTCCACGGTGGGCGTCAGCACACCAAGCGTGTTGTACGCCTCGGTGAATTCGCGCTCATAGTAGTAGGCGCGGGCCCACCAGCGCTGACCGGCGGTTGCGGCCTTGTCGAGAATCTTGTCGTCGATGTCGGTCACATTGCGTACGAACGTGACCTTGTATCCGAGCTTCAAGAACCAGCGGCGCACGATGTCGAACGCTACGGCGGCACGGATATGGCCGATATGCGGGGAAGACTGCACGGTGGCGCCACACACGTAGATGCCGACCTCGCCCGGCTTGAGCGGCACGAAATGACTGACCTGATGCGATGCGGTGTCATACAGATTCAGGCCGTCGGCGGCCTTGGCTACATGCACCGGCGTCAGGCTCGACGGCATAACGGAAGTGTTGAAATCCTGCGGTTCTTGGCTGTTTCCCATAGCCCCTAAGCGTAGGGTTGGAGCCAGACATGAGACGTGGCCTATCGGTGCATTTTTGTGGGGCGGCTGTTCATGGGTTCGGTGCCGATCGACGACATGGCTTGTTGTTGGCAACGATTCAAGTGCGGAACGGGGCATCAAACGGCGGCGAACCATTCGAAAATGACGGTGTTAACGCAAACGGGGAACGCTCGTGTCACAATAGGAGCCATGTCCACACCACAAGTGCTGATTTTGCAACATGTCCCGTGGGAGCGCCCCGGGCGTATTCTGTCGACCCTCGAAGATCTCGGGCTCGATACGGTGATTATGAATATTGCCGACACGAAGAAGCCCGATCTTCCCAACTTCGGTGACCTTGCCGGTGTGGTGATTATGGGCGGGCCGATGGGCGCGCTCGACTATGACAAGTATCCGGGATTAAAAGCCGAGGGCAAGCTGGCCAAAGCGGCCGTGGCCGTAGGCAAGCCGGTACTTGGCGTGTGCTTGGGCCACCAGATTATCGCCGCTGCACTCGGTGGCCAGCTGCGTAAGGGTGATGCGCCGGAGATTGGCTTTGGGCCCATCAAGCGCGTGGATAGGCACGACTTCTTCTCCATGTGGGATAAGCAGCTGAACGTGCTGCATTGGCATAACGATGTAGTCGGTCTACCTGAGGGCGCCCAGCTGCTGGCGCGCTCCTCCGCCACCAAGGTGCAGGCGTTCCGTCTGGGTTCCGCATTGGGCATGCAGTTCCATCTCGAAGTGTGCGGATCCCTGCTGGATGAATGGCTTGATGAGCCGAGCATGGTCAAGGATCTCAAGGCCGCCGGTGGTTCCAAATCCCAGTTGCGCGAGCAATTCGCCCAGTACGATCAAATGCTGCAGCCGCTCGCCGAGCAGGTGTTCTCCGGCTTCGCCGCCCGCTGCAACTCCTACTCCCAGACGCTGAGCAAGTAGGCGGATGACAATGTGATTGCCGTATCTCGTTGCGCGACAATTATCTTCTCCCACCGCGTAGTGAAACTCTCACCACGTAGTGAATTCCCCACCACGTGGTGACTCAAAATGGCGGTATTCCGCTAAAAGCAAATCTTCGCTAACACCGTCGTGGGGATTTCACCGTGTGGTGGGTGGTCGACATCGTGGTGGAGACCTCATCACTGGGCAAGCATGGCGCTACATTGGTGAGTCATGCCGACTTATGACATTGGACTGGAACACGTTTCGCTCGCCTTCGCCACCAAAACCATCTTCACCGATGTGACCCAAGGTGTATTCGAGGGCGACCGTATCGGCATTGTCGGTAAGAACGGCGATGGCAAATCCACGTTGCTTCACCTGTTCCGCGGCACCCAGGAGCCGGACTCCGGCCGCGTGACGAAGCGCGGTGGACTCACCTTCGGCATGCTCGACCAGCGCGATCCACTTGACGACAACGCCACCATCCGCGAAGCCGCATTGGAAGGCCGCGCGGACTACGAATGGGCGTCCGACAACACCTCGCGCGAGATCGTGGAAGCCCTGCTCGGCGGCATGAGCCTGGACGCCAAGGTCGGATCCCTGTCCGGCGGCCAACGTCGCCGCGCCGATCTGGCTCGACTGCTGCTTAAGGACTGGGATATTCTCGCGCTCGACGAGCCCACCAACCATCTTGATGTGGTCACTATCCACTGGTTGGCCGAGCACCTGAAGAACCGTTGGTCCAAAGGTCAGGGCGTATTGCTGCTCGTCACCCACGACCGTTGGTTCTTGGACGAAGTGTGCGAATCCATGTGGGAGGTTCACGACGGCGTGATTGAGCCGTTCGAAGGCGGATATTCGGCATACATGCTGCAGCGCGTCGAGCGCGATCGTCAGGCCGACGTGCGTGAGACGAAGCGCCGCAATCTGGCACGCAAGGAGCTTGCATGGCTGTCCCGCGGCGCCCGCGCTCGCTCCACCAAGCAGAAGTTCCACGTCAAAGCCGCCCGTGAGCTCATCGCCGATGTGCCGCCGATGCGCAACACGGTTGAGCTCAAGCAAATGGCCACCTCCCGCCTTGGCAAGCAGGTGGTCGACCTCATCAACGTCACACAGATTTTTGAACACACGCAGGGCATGGCCGAGATAGACCCGGACGTGGCGGCGCTCGCCGACTCGGCCTCACGTGTGGACGTGGTGAACGCCATGTATGCCGAACCGCAGCTGCACGGTTCCGTCGAGGTGGCCGTCACCGATATGGACGATCCCCGATTGGTTGATGCGGGTGTGCCCGAAGCCATCGAGGCCGCGGCCAAGGCGCGTGAAGCGGAGGCCAATGCGCCGAGCGACATCGAGCGTGAGGTTCGCCGCCAGAACACCGGTGGCGAGACCATCGGCAGCGATGCCCTTGACGAGGAAGCCGCGACGTCCGCCGCACGCAAAGTCACCGTGTCCGGCCGTGAAATTCTCGATGACGTGACATGGCTGATCGGTCCGGGCGACCGTTTCGGCATCGTCGGCGCTAATGGTGCCGGCAAGTCCACGCTGCTCAAGCTCATCGATGGCACGCTTACCCCGACCGTGGGCCACGTGAACATCGGCAAGACCGTGAAGTTCGCCGTTCTTTCCCAGCGTTTGGACGAGCTGGAGAAGCTGGGTCGGTACAAGATTAAGGAAGTGCTGAGCCGCTATAAGCCCAGCTACATCGTGGAGGGTAAAGAAGTCACTCCGGGCCAGCTTATGGAGCGGCTTGGCTTTGAGTCCGCACAGCTGATGACGCCGATTCGTGACCTGTCCGGCGGCCAAAAGCGCCGCATGCAATTGCTGCTGATTCTGCTGGATGAGCCGAATGTGCTCATCATGGACGAGCCCGGCAACGATTTGGATACTGACATGCTCGCTGTAATGGAAGACCTGCTCGACACCTGGCCGGGTACCCTGATTGTGGTTTCCCACGACCGTTACCTGCTTGAGCGCGTCACTGACCAGCAGTTCGCATTGATCGGCGGCAAGGTGCGCCATCTGCCTGGTGGTGTGCAGGATTACCTTGACATGGTTGAGGACCTCAAGAACGGCAAGGGGCTTCCGGAGGATAAGGCCGGTTTTGCTGGGACTGGTGGGTCATCGGCCAAGCGTGGGGCACAGGGTAAGGGTTCTGCGGCTGAGTCTCTCCCTCAGTCGACTTCTTCGGAGGGAACTCAAGATTCGGCTGAGCCAAAGCTGAGCGGCAAGGCATTCCATGAGGCGTCCAAGCGTGTGAACGCCATCGAGCGCAAACTTGCCAAGCTGGAAGAGCAGAAATCCGACCTCGAGGCGCAGATGGCCAGCCATGACCCGAGCGACTACGAAGGCCTCAACAAGCTCAACGAACAGCTCACCGCAGTCAACGGCGAAAGCGATGACCTCGAAGCCGAATGGCTCGAGCTCTCCGAACAGTTGGAGTAGCCGGGGAACGCAGTGTGGTCTGCTGCGAAGCGTGATTTGCTGTGGGGCTCCCCCTCAGTTACCTCCGGTGACAGCTCCCCTCAGAGAGGGGAGCCAAAGTGCATACCGAACTGCCCTCCGTTGATTCTATGAGCTGTCCGTTAGCCTTTGTATTCCCAAGGATTGATGAATTCCACGCCGGTGCCTTCGAAGTCCTTGGTGTTACGTGTGGCCACACTTGCTCCCCAAGAGCGGGCAATTGCCGCAATCATGGCATCTTGGATACTTGTAGGTTTGCCCCTGCGCTCGCGTTCAATGAAGATGGTTGCATAATTGGCAGCTGCTTGGGTGTCGAATGCGAATGTTCTATCTGCTAAGGTCATAAGCTCAAGCTTGATGGTTGTGTCCGTGTACTTTCGTCGTTTGCCCTCAGGCATTTGACATATTCCGGCCAACAACTCGGCGACGGTGATGGCAGTGGTCGCCAAATTGCTTGTATCTTGGTTTCTCAGCCAATTGGCAACGTGCTCGTCTGGCTGTTTCTTAATGATTTCGCTGATGACGTTGGTGTCCAAAATAATCATGGTTACGACCTATTCAAAGGTCACTGGTGGTCGGGAATCATCAGGATTTCGTTCAGGCGCTGGAATCTCTCCTTCTTCGAGCCCATCAAAATCTATTTTTTCCATGAATTCACGGATCTCGTCATAAAAATTGGTCTTTCGTGTCATTTCGTGTGCCACCGTGCCGGCCAACCATTCTTCAAGAATGGACCGCACCTGAGATTCCATGGAGCGATTGTTCTTTTCGGCCACTTCCTTGAGCTGTTGAATTTGTTCATCGGGTATTTTTCGGATGGTCAGTGTTGCCATAATGCACCTCCTTGTTGCTGTCATAATGCTAGCAAATAGTGCTGTCATTATGCATGCAGATGGGGTTGCGAGGTGCGCATACAAAAAGGGCGGATATGCGTTGTACATATCCGCCCTTTGGGTTTGGTCTTGCAAGCTCCCCTCGGACGGAGGGAAGCCAGAGAAAATCAGCGACCGGTGACTTCGGAGCCGACGACCTTTTCGCTTAAGGCGTGCGGGCCACGGGTTACGGCGACTGCGCCGGAACGAACCAGCTCGATGACGCCGTAATGCTCCAGAAGCCCCAGTAGAGCGTCGATCTTGCCTTCAGCGCCAGTCGCCTCGATGGTCAGCGATTCCGGGTTCACATCCACTACGCGCACGCGGAACAGGCGCACAATCTCCAGTACGTCGGAACGGTTGGACTGATCGGCGGCCACCTTGATCAGCACCAGCTCGCGCTCCACGGTGGAATTCGGGTCAAGTTCCACAATCTTCAGCACGTGCAGCAGCTTGTTGAGCTGCTTGATGATCTGCTCGAGCGGCACAGCCTCCACGTCGGCGGTCACCGTGACACGGGAGATGTCCGGGCGCTCGGTGGGAGAGACGGACAGAGAGTTGATGTTGAACGCGCGGCGGGCGAACAAGCCGGCGATGCGGGCCAGCACACCTGGGCGGTTCTCCACCAGAACAGAGAGTGTATGACGCTCGGAACCGGGACGAGATGCAGGATAGTTAGTAGCCATGATGATTCTCTCTCCTCAGTGCTCGTTCGCGGCGGTCGTGGTCTCGTGCTCGAACACGCCAGTCGCATGTTCGTCCGGGCCGGTGCCTGGAGCCGGGGTCCCGCCGGTCAGCGGTTTGATACCGGGCTTGTAGATCACCTCATCGTTTGAGGCGCCTGCGGCAACCATCGGCCACACCATGGCGTCCTTCCATACGCGGAAATCAATGAGCACCGGACGGTCGTTGATCTGGTTCGCCTTCTCGATGGCGGCAATCGCCTCATCTTCAGTGAACGCGCGGATGCCGACACAACCATAGGCTTCGGCCAGCTTGATGAAGTCAGGCACCTCGATCGGAACCGAATCATCGGCCAGTTGCCCGGCACCATCGGTACCGTGAGCCTCGCCATCCAACAGGTTGGTCTGCGAGTAGTGGTGCTCGTAGAACAGGGTCTGCCACTGGCGAACCATGCCGTACACGGAGTTGTTGAGGATTGCGATCTTTACCGGAGCGTGGTCCAAGAATGCGGCCGCCAGCTCTTCGGACGTCATCTGGAAGGAGCCGTCGCCATCAATCAGCCATACCGGCTTCTTGCCTTCAAATTTACGGGCGGAACCCACGGATGCGCCGATGGCTGCCGGCAGGCCGTAGCCCATCGTGCCCAAGCCACCGGAGGAAATCCAGGAGTGCTGGTTCTCGAAGTCAATGAACTGTGAAGCCCACATCTGGTGCTGGCCCACGCCGGTCACCCAGATGGTGGAGGAGTCGGCCAGCTCGGAGAGCTTCTTGATGACCCACTGCGGGGCCAGCGAGCCGTCGGTCGGCTTGTCCCACGTCATCGGGTATTCCTTGCGCCAGCCATCAATTGCCTTCCACCAGGGAGCCAGGTTTGGCTTGCCTTGAATGGCTTGCGTGCGCTCGATTTCAGGAATCAGATCGTCCAGCACAGCGGCCACATCGCCCACAATCGGCACGTCGGGCTGACGATTCTTGCCGATTTCCGCCGGATCGATATCGATGTGGATTACGCGGGCGGTGGGGGCGAAAGCATCCAGCTTGCCGGTCACGCGATCATCGAAACGGGCGCCAATAGCCACGAGCAGATCGGCGCGCTGCACCGCACCGGTGGCGGCGATGGTGCCATGCATGCCCAGCATGCCGAGGTTCTTCGGGTCGGTGTCCGGGATGATGCCGCGCGCGGGCAGGGTGGTGACCACGGGGGCGCCGGTCAGATCGGCCAGAGCCTTGACCTGAGCGCCGGCGTTGGCACGGGCCGCGCCGCCGCCCACGTACAGCACCGGGCGGTAGGACTGGGAGAACAGCTTGGCGGCATCGGATAGTACGCGGCCGTGCGCCTTGGTGGTGGGATTGTAGCCGGGCAGAATCATGCGCTGCGGCCATGAATAGTACATATCACTGGTTTGTGCGGTCTTGGTCAGATCCACTACCACCGGGCCGGGGCGGCCGGTGCTGGCGATGTGGTACGCCTCGGAGAGCACGCGAGGAATATCCTGCGCGCGGGTCACTAGGAAGGAATGCTTGGACACCGGGTAGGTGATGCCCACGATGTCCGCCTCCTGGAAGGCGTCGGTACCAATGGCCTGAACGCCCACCTGACCGGTGATAACCACCATCGGCACGGAATCCATGTTCGCGTCGGCGATGGCGGTGACCACGTTCGTGGCACCCGGACCGGAGGTCACGATGCACACGCCCACCTTGCCAGTGGCCAGCGCATAGCCCTCGGCGGCATGGCCGGCGGCCTGCTCGTGGCGCATGAGCACGAAACGGAACTTCGTGCTGTCGTTGATCTGATGGTAGACGGGCAGGATCGCGCCGCCGGGGATACCGAAGACGTCCTCGACGCCGAGATCCTCCAGCGAACGCACCAGCGCCTGGGCGCCGGTCATCTTCTCTCCATCGATAATGGTCTGCTGGTCAGTGGCCGCGTGGGTTTTCGGCACACCACTGAATGCCTGCAAAGGCGTGGGTAAAGCCATGATTCCTCTCACCTCGTAAATCAACTGCGAGCGTCGGTTGGCCGTAGGGTGGAAGCCAGACGCTCACGTATGTTCCAGCCGCGTGTGCCGGTGCTTGTGGCTCCGACGCGGCTCGTCGCTCGTGTTGGTATCAGTCTATTCGTAAATCCGACAGCGGGCTTACTTAGTCCGCGTCTTGAGAGCGTCCAGTGCTTTCCATCCGGCTTCGGCCGCGGCAAGCTGTGCTTTGCGCTTGCTGGAGCCCTTGCCGGTGCCGATGATTTCGGGATTATCACCCAGAGTGACTTTGGCAGTGAAAATCTGTGCGTATTCTGGGCCGGACACTTCCATGTGGTACACCGGCTCGGCCTTGCCCAGATGATGTGCCTTGACGGTCAGCGAGGTTTTCCAGTCGAGCGCCGGGCCTTCGGTGGCCACCTCCGCCAAGGTGTCGTCAATGAGCCGATGAATGACCTTGCGGGCCTCATCAATACCGTGTTCCAGGAAGGTGGCGCCGATAAGCGATTCGACGATGTCGCACAGAATCGAGTTCTTTTCGGCACCGCCCTGCTCGGCCTCACCGTGGCCCAGCAGAATGTAGGGGCCCACTTTGAGCTTGGTTTTGGCGATGGCGCTCAGCGCGTCCTCCGAGACGGCTTTGGCGCGCATCTTGGCCAGCTGCCCCTCGTTCATGTCCGGGTGAATGGTGAACAGCGTTTCGGTGGTGACCAGCTCCAGCACGGCATCTCCCAGGAACTCGAGACGTTCGTAGTTGGACACGCCGGGGTGCTCATGCGAGAAGGAGCGATGGGTCAACGCTTGCACCAGCAGGTCTGGGCTGATAGTGGTGCCCAATGCCTCCAGCAGTTCGTTGGCCGGAGCTTGGCGGTCAGCCGTTTCTTGCTGTGTGGTCTTCTCGCTCATATGTTCTTCATCCTTCGCGCGATGTGCTGTGTGTATTGAGGTCTATGTATAGGTGCAAGCACCGGTATGTGGCGTCTTGTGTTTGCGGTGCGTGGGCAATCGAGTGATATGCGAAGGCCCCGCCACCCGTCGATGGCAGGGCCTTCATATCAAGCCGTTATCACAGGACTCACTTGGTGTGAGCCGGCTGTATTGCGGAGCGGTAGGTGCGGCCGCGGAAGGAACCGCAGCTCGGGCAGGCCATGTGCGGCAGAGCCGGAGCGCCACAGTTCGGGCAGCTCACGGTTGCGGTAGCGGTGGCCTTCCAGTTCGCGCGACGCGAGTGCGTGTTGGCGCGCGAGGTCTTGTACTTAGGCAGTGCCATTTGAGTATCCTCTATTTCGTTCGAACGATTGAGCTTAAGCGTCCGTTATCTTAACGCATGGCTCGTACAAAACTCAAGTTCGTATGCCTCACTTGCCCTGTTCGCCGTTCTGTTCGGCCTCAAGCTGGGCCTTGAGACCCGCCAAACCGGCGAAACGAATATCTTCCATTTCGTGGTGATGATCGGGGTTCTCGTTCAGATCGATGCCGCACTGCGAGCACAGGCCTTTGCAATCCGGCTTGCACAGTGGCTGCAGCGGCAGGGATTCGACCAACGTGTCTCGAATCATCGCCTCGATATCCGCAAAAGCGCCGTTTTCCAGCAGCGGATACGTATCCTCTGATTCGTCTTCGCCGGCGATGATGTCGACTTCCTCATCTTTGCCGTTTTTGCTGCCACTCTTGCCGTGGCCTTTGTCCGCTGCGGATTCGTACGGGAAGAATACGGTGACATTCACCGGCCAGTCCTCGTCGATGGGCTTTAAACAGCGGGTGCATTCGCTGACGAATGGTGCGACCAGTCGGCCGGTAAAAATCAGTCCATCCACGATGGAGTCGAATGAGCCGGTAACGTGAACCGGGTCACCCTCCTTGATGCCGACGATGTCGTCGCCGATACCGCTCGGGGCGGGGAAGTCGGCGTCGATCTCCTTGGATTGTCCGGCTCGTGAAGCGATTTGAGCCACCGGGATCGCCCACAGAGAATCCTCGACTCGTGCCATAGTTCTGCCTTTCGTCTTTTGCTGCGGCACAGCCGTGTGAGGCGTATCGGGTGTTGTCTTCGTCCCGTGCGCCGCTATGCCGCATTCGTGAATGATGCAGTGAGTGTGCTGCTGGTTACTGAGCTTCGGGGTAGTCATTCAGCGTCAGCTTGGGCAACTGCTCTCCGGCCGAGCGCTGACGCTCTTCCAGCACGTTCAAACCTGCTTGTACATCTTGGGTGAGCTTGCCAAGCTGCTGGGACAGACCCTCCATAACCGTGGTGCAATACTGGTCAGCGCCTTGGGTCAGGTGGTCGGACTTGGCCTGGGCTTGCTCAAGAATCGTGCGGGCCTTCTGACGGGCCAACTCAGTGACGTTTTCCTGTCCTGCCAGGAATTGAGCCTGTTCGTTGGCTTCCCTGACCATATCCGCGGCGCGGCTCTGGGCGGATGCGACGACGGCGTTGGCCTGTGTCTGTGCGGATTCCAGGCGGCGCTCGGCTTCGCGCATCAGTGCGGAGGCGCGTTCCAGCTGCACCGGCAACAGCTTTTTCAATTCAGCAAGCTGGCTGGTGAACTCGTCGCGATCCACTTTGACCGTGCCGGGCGAGAACATGCTGGTTTTGGCCTCATCGAGCATGGATTCAAGCCGATCGATGACGTCATACACCGTGGTGAATTCTGCGCGGCTCTTGTTTTCCGCCGAGTCGGCTTGCAGGGTTTCACGCAGATCGGGCAGTGTGCCCATATTGAATGCGGCTGCCCTGGTCGGGGCCGGTGCGGGAGCCGGCGCCTCTGGGGTCGGTACCGCATCGGTTGCCTCGGTAGGCGGCAAATCGACCGGTGCCTCTTCAGTGGGGGCGGCCGGGACCGGATCCGGGGTGGTCAAGTCGACGTAACCAGTGGGATGTTCATCACTCATAGTTATCAGTCCTTTGCTTCTCGTTCCTGTGCCAAAGCATCGCTGAGCATGGGGACGACGCAATCGGGCACCATGCCGGTCACGTCGCCTCCGTGGCGAGCCACGTCTTTGACAATGGAACTGGAAATATGTTCAAGAATCGGATCGGCGGGCAGAAACAGGGTCTCAATGCCGGCGAGCTTGCGATTGACCAACGCCATGCCCAGTTCGGCCTCGTAATCGCCGTTCTGACGCAGTCCTTTGACGATGACGGTGGCACCGACCTTCTGGCAGTAGTCGGTGATCAGGCCATCGGTGGAGGAGACGACGACGTTGGTGCAGCCGGCTTTCTCCAGCGCGCGGCGAATTACCTCGACTCGCGTGCTTTCGGAAAACATCGGTGTTTTCGCGGCATTGACGGCCACCACCACGTGTACCTCGTCAAAGAATCGTGCCGAGCGCTCGATTACATCCAAGTGTCCGGCGGTGACGGGGTCATACGAGCCGGGGCATACTGCGATAGTCATGCCTTCTAGCCTACCGCGAATGGTGTGCAATGGTGCGCTTCGTGCGGCCACACGTTACATGCGGAGGGTTTCGCGGTTTGCGATGGGAATCTATGATGGGATGCAGTTGAATCGTACAGTACGAGGAAAGAAGTACACTATGACTTTTGCTGATCTGTTCTCCAATGACGACGAACCGCTGCGCAACCCCGACCAGGGTGCCGGAACCTCCGTGCTGGAACGTCCGGAGACCAAGGAGTCGCCGGTGCGCGACGATGGCGGCGACGCCGACCGTTTTGCGCACTATGTGTCCAAGGACCGTATCGCGGAATCCCGCGCGACCGGCCGTCCGGTGGTGGCCCTGTGCGGCAAGGTCTGGGTGCCCAAGCATGACCCGTCCAAGTATCCGGTGTGCCCGGACTGCAAGCGCATCTACGAAGAAATGATGGGCTGATTTTTCGTTCCCGCTGGCGGGAGCTGTCAGCAAAGCTGACTAAGGGTGGTTGTCTCGGCAAGACTACTTGGTTCCCCTCTCTGAGGGGGAGCTGGCTCGCGCAGCGAGACTGAGGGGGAGCAACAAGTTCGCACCCGTTACTCCCCTCAGTCGTCTACGATGACAGCTCCCCTCAACGAGGGGAGCCAGGACGTTTCTAACGTGCCGAAATCTCGTCGATGAGCTTGAGCTCATCATCGCTGAAGTGGGTGTTCTTCAGCGCGCCGATGTTGTCCAGAATCTGTTGCGGCTTGGAGGCGCCGGCCAGCACGGAAGTCACCTTGCCGTCGTGCAGCAGCCATGCCAGGCTCATCTCGGCCAGCGTCTGGCCGCGCTCGGAGGCCAGGTTGTTCAGATCCATGACCTGCTTGTGTAGTTTCTCGGTCAGCGCGGAATCGTTGAGGAATCGCGGATCGTGAGCCATGCGGCTGTCGGCCGGAATGCCGTTGAGATAGCGGTTGGTCAGCAGGCCCTGTGCCAGCGGGCAGAAGGCGATGAGGCCCTTGCCCAGCTTGAAGGCGGTCTCTTTCAGGCCGTTCTTTTCAACGGTGCGATCGAGGATGTTGTACTTGTTCTGGTTGATGATGAACGGCACGTGCAGTCCTGACAGAATTGCGGCGGCCTTTTCCATGGTCGAGCCGTCGTAGTTGGACAGGCCAGCGTACAGCGCCTTGCCGGAATTTACGGCCTGGGCCAGTGCGCCCATGGTCTCCTCGAGTGGCGTCTCCGGGTCCGGGTGGTGGTGGTAGAAGATGTCCACGTAATCAAGGCCAAGGCGTTCCAGCGACTGGTCGAGTGAAGCGAGCAGGTACTTGCGGCTGCCGAGATCGCCATACGGGCCTGCCCACATTTCATAGCCGGCTTTGGTGGAGATGACGAGTTCGTCGCGGTGATGTTTGAAATACTTGGCGAGCAGCAGGCCGCAGTTTTTCTCGGCCTGGCCGGGTTCGGGGCCGTAGTTGTTGGCCAGGTCGAAGTGGGTGATGCCGTTGTCGAAGGCGGTGAAGACCAGGGACTTCATCTGGTCAAACGGCGTGATGTCGCCGAAATTGTGCCAGAAGCCGAGCGATACCGCCGGCAGCTTGAGGCCGGAGGTGCCGGCGCGGTTATAGGTCATCGTGTCATAACGATGCGGGTTGGGGGAGTAGACGGCGGTTGGCTCGAACATTGAGTCTCCTTGATGTGCTTGAAGCCTGAAATCTCTATTATGCTGCGCAGCCGTGTGCCGGATCCGTGTGCGTCACGGATGCGGTGGCAGTTGGTTGCGTCGTAAGGTATCATGGTTCCAGTTAAAGTGAACTTTAATGCAAGCGACTGTATTGCTTCGGCGTGTCGCGGCTAAGGGCGAATCGGTTGCACCGTGCAGCGGACCGTTCGGAGGACTGCAAAAGAACATATGCGCAGCGGGCATCAAGGAGGAAACAATGACCTATACCATTCGTCAGGTGGCTACCCAATTCCACATGCAACCTTCCACGTTGCGCTACTACGAAGAGCAGGGATTGCTGACCAACGTGGACCGCACCGAAACCGGCCAGCGCGTGTATGAGGATTGCCATCTCAACCGTCTGCGTGCGATCTGCTGCTTCAAGAACGCTGGCATGACCATTGATGATTTGAAGAAGTTCTTCGTCTATGAGTCCAATGAGCCCGAGCATATCGACGAAATTCTGGATTTGCTTGAATCCCGTCGCGAGTCGCTGGACGAGCAGCGGCGCGCGCTTGACGAAGCCGCCATGCACGTGCAGCGCAAACTGCACTATTACACCGACATCAAGCATGCGATTGATTCCGGTGGTGAGATGCCTGACTGGGCCAACTACAAGACCCGCGCGTATTCCATCGACTGCTAGTTATCCGCTAAGCCACCAGTGCCTTGTTCGGCAGCGCGCGGTCGAGCACCCAGACAATCAGCGATATCACCAGGAAGGCCAGCGCCAGCCTGCCGCAACTGATGCCGAATCCCTGCCAGCCGAGCTTGTCCAAGTTGATGAAGTCGTAAGGGTACGGACTACCGCCAGCCGCGGGGCCCGAACCCGGCCAGATCGCCGCGCGAATCAGCACAAACGCCAGGTACGCGGGGAAATACATCAACCACGAGAACATGTAATGCCAACGGAACCGGCGATGCGGGTCGAACAGAAGGAAGTCGATCAGTGCCATGATCGGGGCGATTTTGTGCAGCATCGTATTGGTCATGATGCCAACTACCTGCGGTACATAATCCGGGTTATCCGGCGGCATCAGGAAGAACGCCACCAATGCGGTGACAATGGCGTACAAGGTCAGGCAGCCCTTGAGCCAGGCTGGCGGTTGGATGCCCTTGAGCAGGGTGGCAGCGCCTGCCCACAGCATCACGATGCCCAACACAAAGCCGGTCTGAAACGTGAAATACACCCAATACTGCGGTTTCGACCATGCTTCGTACGTGCCCACAAAGCACAGTCCGGCAATCGTCAGACGCCATGATGTCACAATGAATCTCATGCTTTCTGAGTGTAGCCAGTCTTTCGGGTGGTGACAGCACTCCCCGTGAGAGGCAATTCGGACTACACTGATGGTCAGCACAATCGAACGTAGGAAAGGCCCTGTCAATGGTGGATTATTCGCCGGCTTTGATGACCGACATGTACGAATACACGATGCTTGACGCCGCGCTGAAAGACGGCACCGCCAACCGTAAGTGTGTGTTCGAGGTATTCACTCGCCATCTGCCCGAAGGCCGCCGTTATGGCGTGGTGGCCGGCACCGGTCGTATTCTTGACGCGCTTGAGCACTTCCATCTCGATGACGAAGACCTGAAATTCCTGTCTGACCGCCATGTGGTTAGCCCGGAGACCATCAAGTGGCTGGAAAACTTCCACTTCACCGGTTCGATTAAGGGCTACCGCGAAGGCGAGATGTTCTTCCCGAACTCCCCGATTCTGCAGGTTGAAGGCACGTTCGGCGAATGCACGCTGCTGGAGACGCTGATTCTATCTGTTCTGAACTACGATTCCGCCGTGGCTTCGGCAGCCTCCCGCATGGTGTCTGCCGCCAAGGATCGTCCGTGCATGGATATGGGTGGCCGCCGCACCAACGAGTGGGCTGCCGTAGCCGCCGCCCGCGCTGCTGTGGTGGGCGGATTCAAGGGCACCGCCAACCTGCTTGCTGCTCAGTTGTATGGATTGAAGGCGATTGGCACCGCGGCGCACTGCTTTACTTTGGTGCATGATTCCGAGCGCGATGCCTTTGAATCGCAGATTGAAGCATTGGGCAAGAACACCACGCTGCTGGTCGATACCTACAACATCGAGGAGGCCGTGAAGACCGCCGTCGAGGTTGCCGGCCCTGAACTGGGCGGTGTGCGCATCGATTCCGGTGACCTGGCTGCAATGGCCCAGCGCGTGCGCAATCAACTGGATGCTTTGGGCGCCACGAACACCACTATTACCGTTACCAATGATTTGGATGAGTATGCGCTGGCAGCTTTGCAAACCGCGCCGGTTGATTCCTATGGCGTGGGCACCATGCTGGTCACCGGCTCCGGCGCTCCCACCTGCGCGATGGTGTACAAGCTCACCGAGCGTGAAGGCGCGAATGGCACGATGGTGCCGGTGATGAAGAAGTCGAAGGACAAGGCCACTGTGCCCGGACGCAAACTCGCGTTCCGCTCCTACGAGTACTCGCTGGCCGAAACCGAACATGTGATCTCCGGTTCCGAGGAGAAGCTGGCTGGCTATGTGTCAGACCCGACATGGAAGAACCTGTTGGTCGACTTTGTGAATCACGGTCAGATTGACGGCCAATGGCAAGGTCATGATGCCATCGTGGCGGCTCATGAGTACCACGCCACGGCTTTGGCCGAATTGCCCATCGCCGCGCAAAGCCTTATGAAGGGCGAACCGGTGATTCCCACGGAGACTACGGTTCTCTGACAAGAACCTTCATCTCCTCGGAATCCGTCGCAGCACAGCTGCTCCCCTCACCTACAGGCAGCCCACTGGGCCGCCTGCTTAACGGTTCGGCCGCGGAGACTACGGTTCTCCGACGAGAACCCGCCGTTGAGTTCGTGGGACGAAATCTGAAATTCGCCATTTTTGGCGTATTGTCCCACATCAGCGTGGGACAATACGTACGTCAAACGTTTGATATGCGAGTTGTCCCAACATCACATCATTAAAAACGTTGGAATAATGCCATTCTCGTTTCAGTATGAATAACACGATGCTGAGTGGGCGTGGGACGATACGTCAAAAATCCCTAATTTTGCATGTCGTCCCACGCCATCATGAATCTCAGCAGTCGATGGGACGCAACGACTCCACCATTTCACGGGCCGTGATGGTGTAACGCGGATGGTGTCGCCACGTCGCCTGGCCTCGGCTGGCCTGCGGCCTGCGATGGTGTGATGGTAGTGAATTACCCGTTGTTAAGACAACATCGTTGCACTCGCAGCATAGGGCGGGTGGCGTATGCTGGGGCGCATGGTTGAAATCAAAGATATGCTAGGCGATTGCCAGATTATTCGTGCCGACGGCCGCAAGGTTGATGAACTGCGTCCTGTGCGCATTACCCGTCACTTTACCGATGCCCCTGAGGGGTCGGTGCTTATTGAATGCGGCAACACCCGCGTGATGTGTACCGCCACTTTTACGCCGGGGGTGCCCCGCTGGCGCAAGGATTCCGGCCTTGGCTGGGTCACTGCCGAATACGCGATGCTGCCGCGTGCCACTTCCGAGCGCACTGATCGTGAATCTGTGCGTGGCAAGATTGGCGGTCGTACTCATGAGATCAGCCGTCTGATTGGTCGCTGCCTGCGTGGTGTCATCGATATGAAGGCACTGGGCGAGAATCAGATTCAGCTTGATTGCGATGTGCTGCAGGCCGATGGCGGCACCCGTACTGCTTCTGTGACCGGTGCATATGTGGCGCTGGTTGATGCGGTCAACTGGGCGGAGAAGAACCACCACATCAAGTCTGCAGACAAGGTGCTTAAGGACTATGTCTCCGCCGTGTCTGTAGGCGTGATTAACGGCACGCCGATGCTGGATTTGCCGTATATCGAAGATAGCCAGGCCATGACCGATATGAACGTGGCCATGACCGGTTCCGGCACGTTCATTGAGATTCAGGGCACTGCCGAACATCGCCCGTTCAACCGTGCCGAACTTGGCACCCTGCTTGATTTGGCCGAAAAAGGCAACAAGGAACTGCAAGCAGCCCAGCGTGCCGCATTGGCACTGGACTGAGTCGTTAGCCATTCGTCGCAGACTTCCCTCAGTCAGCGCGCATACCATGGCTCCCCTCTTTAAGAGGAGCTGTCGCTGAAGGCGACTGAGGGGGAGCTCGACGCACATAGCAAGGAATCCATCATGCAAATCGTTGTCGCTACTCATAACGAAGGTAAGCTCGTTGAAATCCGCCGCATTCTTGAGGAGGATTTGGGCTCTGCCGCCGCCGACATCGAACTGGTGTCTGCCGGTAGTCTCCACCTTCCCGACCCGGTGGAAACCGGCGTGACCTTCCAAGAAAACGCCCTGCTCAAGGCCCGCGACGTGGCCAGCCGTACCGGTTTGCCCGCCATCGCGGACGATTCTGGTCTCATTGTTGACGTGATGGGCAACGCCCCTGGCATCCTGTCCGCCCGCTGGGCTGGCGCCCACGGTCATGACAAGGCCAACAATGCACTGCTGCTCGCACAGATCGAAGACATCCCAGATGCCAAACGCACCGCCCGCTTCCGTTGCGCCGCAGCTCTGGTGGTGCCGGATACCGAAGCTGGTGCCGACGTGACCGGTGGGGTGACAGATGGTGGCGAGGCCGCCTTGTCTTCTGCCCGCACCACGGCCGCGGATGGCGGCCCCGCTCCGATCTCGGCGCGATACGCCATCGCTAGCGAAACAGTGGAACTCGGCGAAATGCCGGGCGTCATTATCCGTAAGCCTCGCGGCGAGCATGGTTTCGGCTACGACCCGCTGTTCGTGCCCGACGATCAGCCGGCTGGCCGTACCAGCACCGAGCCTGACTATGAGGGCGAGCCGTTGACCAGCGCCGAAATGACTCCAGCGGAAAAGAATGCGATTTCCCATCGTGGCAAGGCGCTCAAGGCCTTGATTCCCGCAGTCGAAGCGCTACTAGCCGACTGAACTGCTGCCTCCTGCGGCGGAGACCATAGAGACCTTAATACATATCAATTGAGCCGGTGGCTCCAGATGCATTCTGGAACCACCGGCTCAATTGTTCCCGTCAACACACACGGCTGCATATGCGGTCACACGCCCATCAGTGCGTGCGCCACGGCCATCATCACCAATGCGATCATTGCCGTAATCGCCAGCGAGAAGCCCGCAAGCTTGGCGTTGCCCAGCACCTTGTCGGTGAACAACGTGGAGAATATGGCAATCGGTGCGAGCGAGCAAATCACCATCACGGCGCGGACTGAAGCCGAGAACGGCAGCAGGAACCAGGAAACCAGTGCGAAGGCGACGCTGAACGGCACTCGCCAGGCAATCACGGACAGTACTTCCTTGACGTCATGCTTGGACTGCGGCAGATCCATCAGCATGCCCACCATCAGCATGGACACCAAGGCGTTCGCGCCGCTTAATGGCTGGCAGATTGAGGCAATCCAGTCGGGAATGGGCACGTTGGCCAGCGTGACGACAATCATCGCCAGATAGGTATCGAACGGTACCGACCCAAAGAAGCTTTTAGCTATGGTGCCTAGCAGCGCTCGCCGGGCGAGTCGTTTGGCGTCCTTGTCTTTGGGTTTCGTGTACGGCAGGGTGGGTGCGGCGCCGGCATGCTGCTCGGCAAGTGTCTTGCCGGGGCGGATGTGCAGCAATTGCTGGGTGAGCACGTTGGTGCCAGCAGCCACCATAATGCAATTGCCGATATCGAACATAGCGGCCGGAACCACTGCGCCTGCGCCCCAGAACGACTGCACCACGGGGAACGAGAAACAGCCGAGGTTGAAGCCGGCTCCATTGAGCATCAGGAATGCGCGGTCGGTCACATTGCGTTTGCGTGTGGCCAGAAAAATGAACACGACGGGGAGCGCCGCGAACAGAAAAGCGAACAGGGAGACCCATAGCAGTGAGACGTCGTGCGGATTGGTAGCAAACGAATAGACGATGGCCCCCGGCAGCACGATATTGAACTCGGCGGTTTGCAATACGCGGTAATCCTTCTGTCCGAACAATCCGAAGCGTTTGAACAGGTATCCGGCGAGCATGATTAGCAGCAGGCCGACCGGCGTCAGTATGGCGGACACAACTCTCTCCCTTATCTAGCCTCTGATAGATTCTATTGTCCGCGTATTTCGGATATCGCGCGATATCATCGCCACACCGTGGACGAGTGGGTGCCGGAAGGGCGGAAACAGGCCGCAAACCATATGAAAAACAGAATCTCTGGCTCAACCGTTTTCGGTCTTGAACCATCGAAAATCTCATATTTTCCATCATATTTACAGCGGGAATGATAGAAGAAAACCTCTCAGAATCATTGGTATTTCAGTGGTTCTGGGAGGTCTTAACCAGTGCGCGAGATGGGACTTGAACCCACACGTCAAAGACACAGGAACCTAAATCCTGCGCGTCTACCAATTCCGCCACTCGCGCGTGCACGCCGCTCAACGGCACCGGCTCGTTCGGAACCTGCGCGTATTGGGCGATATGCAAAACCCTAGGTGGACGAACCAGCCTAGGGTGTTCGAGCCACTTGTCAGAATCGAACTGACGACCTGCTCATTACGAGTGAGCCGCTCTACCGACTGAGCTAAAGTGGCTTGGTTCGCGGGAGGCATTTCGCCAGCCGCGCACAAGAAGTCAAGTATAAAGTAACCCCGCGAAAAGTCCAATCAAGAATGATTGGTGGTGTCGCACATGATTTCGCTGGTATGCAGGCGTCGAATCTTTCGCGACAAGTGAGTCGAATTCCGTTGGGAATGGCTTTGTTGAGTCGTGACTGCGGCCTGAGATTGCGGTATTATGGTTAACGCAACGGTGCAATCGATGTCATTTATCTCAATTGAATAATTTTGTTCTTTTTATGTCTGAATTTGTGAGTATTCTGTTTGGTGATACGGAGCGTGTGTGAGCTGTATGCACAGGCGCTCCAGTCACTGATGAAAGGAATGGAATCCTATGGCCATCAATCCGCCCGTTGACGCCACCCAGACCCCCGAGTGGGCCGCCCTGCAGAAGCACTATGACGAGCTTCAGTCCGAGGGTGTCAGCCTCAAGAAGTGGTTCGCCGATGACGCCGAGCGCGTCGACAAGCTGTCCTTCGACGCTGGCGATCTGCACTTCGACCTCTCCAAGAACCTGATCAAGCCGGAGACCCTCCAGCTGTTCGCCAACCTCGCCAAGGCCGTCAAGCTTGACGAGCGTACCAAGGCTATGTACTCCGGCGTGCACATCAACAACACCGAAGACCGCGCTGTGCTGCACACCGCTCTGCGCCGCCCGGTTGAGGATGAGGGCAAGTACATCGTTGACGGTCAGGACACCGTCAAGGACGTGCGCGAGACCCTCGACAAGATCTACGCCTTTGCTGACGACGTTCGCTCCGGCAAGTGGACCGGTGTGACCGGCCGCAAGATCGAGACCGTAGTCAACATCGGCATCGGCGGCTCCGACCTGGGTCCCGTCATGGTGTACGAAGCGCTGAAGCCGTACGCCGACGCTGGCATCTCCGCTCGCTACATCTCCAACATCGACCCGAACGACCTGGCCGAGAAGACCAAGGGCCTCGACCCGGAGACCACCCTGTTCATCATCGTTTCCAAGACCTTCACCACCCTGGAGACCCTGACCAACGCTCGCGAAGCCCGCACCTGGCTGCTCGAGGAGCTCGCCGCCAACGGCGCTATCGCCGAGGGTGATGAGGCTCAGAAGGCCGAAGCCATCAAGAAGCACTTCGTGGCCGTCTCCACCAACCTGGAGAAGGTCGAGGAGTTCGGCATCGATCCGAACAACGCGTTCGGTTTCTGGAACTGGGTTGGCGGCCGTTACTCCGTCGACTCCGCCGTCGGCACCTCCCTCGCCGTGGTCTTCGGCCCGGCTCGTTTCGAGGAGTTCCTGCACGGCTTCCACGAGATCGACGAGTACTTCGCCAACACCCCGTTCGAGAAGAACGTCGTGGTGCTGCTCGGCATGCTCAACGTCTGGTACCGCAACTTCTTCAAGGTCGCCTCCCACGCCGTGCTGCCGTACGACCAGTACCTGCACCGCTTCCCGGCCTACCTGCAGCAGCTGACCATGGAGTCCAATGGCAAGTCTGTGCGTTGGGATGGCACCCCCGTTACCTCCGAGACCGGCGAGATCTTCTGGGGCGAGCCCGGCACCAACGGCCAGCACGCCTTCTACCAGCTGATCCACCAGGGCACCCAGCTCATCCCGGCCGACTTCATCGCGTTCGTCAACACCCCGAACCCGACCAAGGATGGCGACCAGGACGTGCACGAGCTGTTCCTGGGCAACTACTTCGCGCAGACCAAGGCTCTGGCATTCGGCAAGACCGCTGACGAGGTTCGCGCCGAGGGCACTCCGGAAGAGATCGTTCCGGCCCGCGTGTTCTCCGGCAACCGTCCGACCACCTCCATCTTCGGTGTGGCCCTGACCCCGTTCGCACTCGGCGAGCTCATCGCCCTGTACGAGCACATCACCTTCGTGGAAGGCACCGTCTGGGGCCTCGACTCCTATGATCAGTGGGGCGTCGAGCTTGGCAAGCAGCTTGCCAAGCAGATCACCCCGGCCATCTCCCAGGACGACGAAGCCCTCGCCGCCCAGGATGCCTCCACCCAGAGCCTGATCAAGTTCTACCGCGCCAACCGCGAGTTCTGATTCGCCTTCCTCAAGAAAGTTGACTGAGGAATCCTGCTAAGGGCCCGACATCTCCGGATGCCGGGCCTTTTGCATATGCGGGCTGAAGTCTGTCAGAGGAATTGAACGTGGTCATTCCGCTCTGACGCCTATTCGCAGGTATAAAGGTGTCTTTTACAAAGGTCGCAGGTATTTTGCGTCGAGTTAGAGCCTCAAACGTCCTCCACATTGACACCAAATACCTGCAATCGTCTTAATGATGTCTTTATACCTGCAAATATGGGTCGTAAATAGACCCGTTATACCTGCAAATACCTGTAAAAATATAAGTGAGAAGGTTATAAGCTCGAAATAAGCTTATAAAACGGCACCTTTTACCTGCAAACAAATTCATAAATGGAGCTCTCGAAATAGGTTGCAGGTATAAAGGCACTATGTAGGTCGGTTATCGCATCGCCCGCATCGCCAGTGTGCTCGGTCGCCTTTATCGCGTCCGGTATCGGAAATGATGGGCGAATGCCTTGGTGCGGGAAGCAACGCTCAGGCACCCTTATTCGCCTCATCCAGCGTCAGCAGGTCGTCGTCGGCATCGTAATCGAACAATTCGCCGTAACGGCCCCACTCCACGGCGATGGCGAACTGCTGGTGTGCGTCCTCGTCGGAATACCGCGCGTGCAGCAGATCCAGCATGAGTTCGCCACGCAGATGACCGCCCGAGGCGTGCCGCAACGCATGTTCGATATTGCGTACCAGCGGCACATGCTCCATCGCCAGCGAGGCGAACACCTGCTTGGCGCGCAGAATATCCGCCTGATGCCAAGCGTCGCCAGCCTCGGTGATTTGTACATGGCCGTCGCGCACGACGATTACATGCAGCAGCGTGCCGGCATCCACCAGCGGGAACAGGTCATCGACCTCGAACGAGAGATCCGATGCCAGGTCAGCCAAGTCGATGCCGTCCGGATGTTCGGCAACCACATCCAGCAAGCCCGCCAGTCCGCCCGGTGTGGCGTTCGGCAACGGCCGGCCCTTGATCTTCTCTAGGGGTTCAGCCGTCTGCAGGTTGGTCTCATCCATGGCCGGCACGTTCGCACTCGATGCCGATAGTTCGGGAGCCTCGGCCTTGTGCGCGGGCTGCGCGGGCTGTGTGGCCTGCCCGGTCAAAATCGCATACAGCTTGTCCACCATCGCCTCGAATGCCGCGCTGTGACGGTCGCGCGGGCGCGGCAAATCGACCCGAACATTGGCGATCAGATGTCCCGGATGCGAGCCCAGCACCACCACACGGTCGGCCATCTCCACGGCCTCTTCAATGTTGTGCGTAACCATCAGCACCGATTTGATGCTGCGCTGTTCACTCGACCACAGCTTGAGCACTTCCTGACGAAGATTCTCGGCAGTCAGCACATCCAGTGCGGAGAACGGCTCATCCATAAACAGTGCATCCGGCTGCAACACCAATGCGCGCGCGATGCCCACGCGCTGCCGCATGCCGCCGGACAATTCCTTGGGATATGCCGATTCAAAGCCATCCAGACCAATCATGTCAATGGCATCCAGCGCCAGTTTGGTGCGCTTCGCCTTCGGCACGCCGCGTGCCTTGAGACCCAACTCCACATTGTCTTGCACCGTGAGCCACGGCATCAGTGCGAAGGTTTGGAATACGAGCGCGATGCCGGGATTCGGCCCGGTCAAAGTCTCGCCGCGATACTTGACCGTGCCGCTGGTGGACTTGACCAGTCCGGCCAGTGCACGCAAGAATGTGGACTTGCCAGCGCCCGAACGGCCCAGAATCGCAACGATCTCGCCCTCGTAGAGGTTGAATGAGATGTCGTGCGGGGGGGGGGAGGGGCTCAGCCCGCTTCGCATTCAGCTACCCTCCCTGAGGGGGAGCTGTCGCCAAAGGCGACTGAGGGGAGCTCCATATAACGTCATTAATTCAGTGCGAATCGATGTTCAGCCAGTCGCTGCAGCGGATTCCAGAACAGGCGGTTGACTGCCACGACAAACACGCTCATCACAGCCACGCCGATGATGGTGCGCACGGTGTCGCCGTTCTCCGTGGCCTCGGCAATGTAAGCGCCCAGCCCGGAAGCGGTCAACGTGTGCTGTCCGTAGCTGACGATTTCCGAAACGATTGACGCATTCCATGCGCCGCCGGCCGCCGTGATACCGCCCGTGACCCACGACCCGAACACTGCCGGAAGAATCAGCTCGCGCCATCGCTGCCAACGCCCCAGCTGGAAGCTGTGTGCCATTTCACGCAAATCATCGGGAATCTGGCTGGCTCCGGCAATCACGTTAAACAGGATGTACCACTGTGTGCCTAGCGCCATCAGCAGGATGCTGCCCCAATTGATATTCACGCTGCACGCCACAAACCAGAGCGTCACAAACGGGAACGTGAAGTTCGAGGGGAAGCTGGCCAGTACCTGCACAATCGGCTGCATGAACCGCGAGACCCGTGGATTCATGCCGATTAAAGCCCCAACAGGCACCCATATCACCGAACAAACAATGGTGAGCAGCGCCACTCGCAGGAAGGTCAGCATGCCGAGTGCGAGCGCATGTCTCAACTCGTCAAAGCCCGCATCGCGGTGAATCACCAGCATGAGCTCGATTACCCCGAACGCGCTTGCCGCCACGACGACCACCATAAAGAGCACGTCAAGTACGCGGCTTCGGGTGGACTTTGTCTCAACGGGCCAGCGTCCTCCGGTGCGGCCCAGCGGCCGGGTCAGCGTGTCGAACAGCTCGCCGACCGGCTGAAAGAGGCGGTCAAGCATCTCGTCGATATGAGACTGGCGGATTATGGTCAGCACCGCACTGGTCTTGCGTACTGCGGACTCGCTTTGTGTAATGCGGAATTTCTCGGCCCACGCGGTCAGCGGTTTCCAGAGCAGCACGTCAATCAGCAGCACGACTGCCACCATCGTCACGATGGCCCAGCAGATTGCCGCGAGGTTCTCCTCGGCCGCCGCCTGCGCCACAAAACTGCCGATACCGGGCAATGCATACGTGTGATTGTTGACTGAAATCATCTCGGACGCGGTCAGGAAGAACCAGCCCCCGCCCACGCTCATCATGCAGTTCCAGAGCATCGGAATCATTGCGTTTGGCACGTCCAACGTCCAGAATCGCTGCCAGCGGGTAAGCCTCAGGGAGCGGGCCGCCTCATCGAGTTCGCGCGGCTCGCTGGTCAGGGACCGGGTGAACGAGAACGCCATATTCCATGCCTGACTGGTGAAGATGGCGAAAATCGACGCGGCTTCCACACCCAGCATCGAACCGGGGAACAGTACCATCCAAATAGTGATGGTGGCGGAAAGAAAGCCCAGAATCGGCACTGACTGCAGGATATCCAGCAGCGGAATCAGCACGCGGCTGAGCCTGCGACAGCGCGCGGCCGCCGTGCCGTACACAAACGTGAACACCAATGAGAAGAACAGCGCCACGAACATACGGAATACTGAACGCAGCGCGTAATACGGCAGGTCGGCAAGATTCGTACTCACCGATGACGGCACGCCTTTCGGGCCGATGGGCTCGCCGATGGCCGGCAGAATCCAGGCGATCAAGCCGAACAGTGCCAAAATGCCGGCGATGACCAGCGCGTCGGCGGCAATACGCACGGCGAATGGTTGGCGGTCGGCCGAGGAAGTGGAGGGGTTTCGTGCCGGCGAGCTTGGGCGCATGGCGGCATGGTTGAACGAAAACATGGTCATGGAAGACCTCCCTATGCATAGGAAAGACAAATTATGCAAGGGTTATCCGGGGTGGGCGTCCTTGGTCCATCTCAGCGAGGGAAGCCAAGGAGCGATACGGGCAGGAGCCCGACTTGACGGATAACGGAATAACGAGACAAGACATCATCACCGCAACAACTATGACTGTTGCCAGCGGCGGAACTACTGGAATAATCACCGTCCATCGGACTCTCACCTCCTTGCCGTCGTGCGCTCGCGGCGCAAAACCATACCGTCGTCGGTATCCTTGCGACCAGCAGGAGGGGCGGAAAGTATTCGAATCCGCCGATTCGAGCCATCGTTCAAGCTTCAGCATCGCAGGGCGGTGGAATTGCATTAGTTCATGCCTTGATCCGACAAGAACTGCTGACCAGCGTGCAGTGTCTCCACTGTTAGCGGCAGCAACCCATATCCCTGCGGTAGCCTCGCCTACCGACGCTCTCAAGATAATGCCCGACCGCAAGCCTGTCAACTACGTCGCAGTGCCTTGGCGTTGGAATGCCATCCGGCAGCCGTTCTGTCCGCAATAATCCGTACAATTGACGATTGCTGTGTCGAGAAACGGGCCGCCGCATAAGCCCGCGTCTCCACGAGTCCAGTCCGAACGGCTGAGAAGCCCGACTTTCGGCGGATTGACAGGCTTCCCGAGGGCAAACCCGAAGGATAACAAGAACAGGCCACCAGCCATGCAGCTGCCAAAGGCGAGCGGCATGAGCGCGACGGATGGCCCCAACCTGGGGCTGATATGCGGCAGCACTGAAGGAACAACAATGGTTAACGCTGTTGAGGCTTTTGACGCCAAGCACATGAAGCCGGCCGAGGAAATCCCGGCTTTCCGTCCCGGCGACACCGTCGACGTGAACGTGAAGATTCAGGAAGGCAACAACTCCCGTATCCAGACCTTCACCGGTGTGGTGATCGCTCGTAAGGGTGCCGGCGTTCGCGAGACCTTCATCGTCCGCAAGATCAGCTTTGGCACTGGTGTGGAGCGCCGCTTCCCGCTGCACTCCCCGTCCATCGACTCCATCAAGCTCGTGCGTCGTGGCCGCGTTCGTCGCGCCAAGCTGTACTACCTGCGCGCTCTGCGCGGTAAGGCCGCTCGTATCGTCGAGCGTCGCGACAACTCCGCCAAGTGAGTCGTCACACAGGTTTGATCGCGCAGCCGATATTCGGTTCACGCAAATAAACCGTGAAATTCAGCTCGGAACCGTTCGGGTTCCGGGCTGTTTTCGTTTTGCTCGCGTATGATGGACGCTCGCCGGCAACACGACCATGCCCGGCATTATGAATCGCAAGGAGACACCATGCAGGACGATCAGGACAACGGTGAATCCCCGGCCCTTGACACTCTGGAAATCTGGAATGGGTCGAGCACTGCGGAATCCGCGACTGATGAGCCTCTTGCCACCCGCTCCGCTGCATACGATTTTTCCGGCGACGATTCGGCTGATTCCGGTGCTTACCAGCCTCCATTGGACGATGATGCTCGTGACTCGCGGACCTTCCAGGTGGCGGACCACGGTGTCGCGTTGTCTCCGGTTCCTCCCGCGCCCATCCGCTCTTCTCGCAGTTCGCGGGCCAAGCATGCCGATTCTGCGGCGGCGCGAACGGGTGACGATCGATTCACGCTGCGTGATTTCGCGATTTGGTGTGGCACGCCCATCCTCATCGTGCTGTTGGTGCGCATCTTCCTCGTCGGCTTCTATGAGATTCCTTCTCGCTCGATGATGGATACTTTTGTACCCGGCGATCGTGTGATGACCAGCAAAATCTTCAATCTGCAGCGCGGTGATGTGGTGGTGTTCAAGGATCCCAACAACTGGCTGAATGAGGAGCGAAGCAACGCCATCGGTGGCGGATTCCTGATCAAACGACTGATTGGCATGCCCGGCGATGTGGTCGAGTGCAAAGGGGCCGGTCAGCCAATCACTATCAATGGTGTGGAGATTGACGAATCATCGTACATTCGCCCGGGAGTAGAGCCGAGCGCCTTCCCGTTTTCCGTGACCGTCACGGAAGGGCATGTGTTTGTTATGGGCGACAACCGCTCCAATTCAGCCGATTCCCGTTACCATCAGAACGATAATGACCATGGCTTGGTTCCCATTGATGACGTGGTGGGCACGGGTCTGGCGATTTACTGGCCGATTAACCATATCGGGCTTCTGGCATCTCACCATGATGTGTTCAAAGACGTTCCCGACGCGTCGTCCGGTTCCGCGTCCTGAGCGGCGCCTTACCTGTGAAGCGAAATGATGATTACCCCAACGCTTGATCTTGAACGAAGCCTTGCCTCCCAAGGCTATGACCTTATTGTTGGCTTTGACGAAGTTGGCCGCGGCGCGTTGGCCGGCCCGGTCATGGTCGGGTGCGCTGCCATTTGGGCTCGTGATTTGAAACCGGATGCCGATGGCGAATTGGCTCAGGCCGATGGTTCTGCCGCCTCTTCGCGTGTGTCCGGTGACAATGGCACCGATGCAGGCGTGATCACCCCGAATCCCGCTCCATATCTGTCCGTACCTGCCGGTGTGGCCGATTCCAAAATGTTGACCGAGCACCGGCGTGAAGCCATTTTCGATGAGTTGTGCAGTTGGTGCGCTGCCTATGCCGTCGGCCAGGCCAGCAATGCCGAAATCGATGAGTGGGGCATTACCTATGCGCTCGGCGTGGCCGCTTTGCGTGCCCTCAATCAGGTCGAGCGTGACCTTGGTGTGGGAAGCGAACTTGGCTCCCCACGGGAGGGGAGCTGCTTTACGGCGACTGAGGGGAGGCCTTTGCCGAGCCGACGGCCCATCACCGTCGGCGCCATTCTCGATGGCCCCAGCGATTACATCACCAAGGCCCTCAACACCTTTGACGCTCCGGATGTGCCGATCCCGGCCGACGTGACCACCAAAGTCAGGGGCGATCAGCATTGTGCCACCGTGGCGACTGCTGCGGTTATCGCAAAAGTCACCCGTGACCGGCTGATGGTCTCCATCGCGCAGGGCAATCCGCGCTATTTCGCCTATGAGTGGGATCACAACAAGGGCTACGGTTCCGCGGCTCATCGTGCGGCCATAGCCGAGTATGGACCGACTCCACTGCATCGCACTTCCTGGCATTTGACCTGATGTTGCGGATTGCCATGCAGCGCAGTGGCCCCAGACCGATTCGCGACACGACAATGTGAGCGCTCACGCGAAATCGCCTCAGGCGCGCTAAAGTCAATAATTAATAAGGTGCAGCACGGCCGGGCACGGAATTCGGCCGCCAGCGGGGAGGTTCGGGCAGTATGGTGACCAGCCGCAAACCAAACAAGCGCCCATCCATGTTCGAGGTGGCCAAACTCGCCGGGGTCAGTCACCAGACCGTATCCCGTGTGATCAACGATTCGCCGGATGTGTCTGATGCCACGCGTGCCCGTGTGCAGGCCGCCATTGACGAGCTTGGATATCGTCCCTCCAATTCCGCTCGTGCCTTGGCCTCCCGCCGTTCACGTACTATCGGTTTGATCGCTGGCGGCCTGAAGTTCTTTGGTCTGATTTCCGCCATTACCTCCATCGAATCTATCGCCCGCGAACATGGACTGTTCATGAGCGTGATGATGGTGCATGAGGCTCTGTGCACGCAGTCCGACTTCGGCAATCTGTGCGACACCTTCAATGAGCAGAACGTTGACGCCTTCATTTTTCTGACCCCGACTGATGTGATGTTCGCTGCCGCCTGCCGTGCGCGCGTCAACCAGCCGCGTGTGATTGTGACCTCCACCCACGGCCAGATGACCGTGCGCGAGGGGATGAGCCTGATTTCCACTGAAAACAAACGCCGTACGGCGATGGTCGGCATCGATCAGTGGGGTGCGATGGCCAAGGTGGTGAGTCTGCTGGGGGAGTACGGCCATAAGTCCGCCCTGTACTTCGCTGGCCCGAACGAGTGGCGTGACGCCCATACTCGCCTTGACGCTTGGCGCAAGCTGGCCGCGGCCCGATCTATTGACTCGCAGATAGTGCGCTGTCACACTTGGGATGCCGATGAGGCATATGCGCATATGAATCATTTGTTGGACGAGTATGGTCGCACTGGTGTGCCGCTGCCCACCGCAGTTGTTGCCGCGAACGACAATCAGGCCGTTGGCGTTGTGCGCTCGCTGCATGAGCATAGCCTGCGGATTCCGCAGGATATCAGCGTGGTTGGCTTCGATGACATGGCCGGTATGGATAACCTGTATCCGCCGCTTACTACCGTGCACCCTGATTTCGAGGGGCTCGGCGTGGCCGCCATGCGTGAGACGCTGCGACTGTTAGGGGAGGGGACGGAACCGACGTTCCTGTCCCAGCAGCATGGCGTGGGGTTGATTCCCGCTGAGATGTGTGCCCGTCGTTCCCTCGGTCCCGCCCCGCGGCGGTAGAACAGCGGATTAGCTTTTTTGGGGCATTCTCTCGGTCAAATCGCTATTTTGCTGTGCTGAGTGCCGTTCAGCGGGGCTTATTTCCCGGTTGCTGGTGGTTTTGCTTCGCTGGAGGGCGTGCCGGTTGGCCCGTTCCGCCTCGTCGGCTCCGAGGCCATCGGTGAGGGCGTCATCGAGACCCTGAAGAAGTACCCGAAGTCCCCGGCCGTCCTCATGCAGAACCATGGCCCGCAACAAGCGGACGTTCAGTGGCCATAACGCAGCATTCCTTCGTCTCGATAAATATTGCCGCCACTGTATCGAATTGATGTTAACCGTCAAACCAATGGCAACTTGAGCAGGTAAGTCCAGATGGTGACGTCGATGGAGACTGTGAAATCACCTCCAAGATGGGCGGTGGTGCCACGTGGCGGTATCGGTAAGTGCTTGCCTACAAAAATGGAAGAGGACCGGCGCGGGGCCTCTTCCATTATCAGATTGGTCAGATTAGGGAACGGTGGCTCACCGCTTGCCGTTATAGATTTCGCTGTCGATCGCATCGGCGAACACGCGGTTGACAGCCGGGCGCACCACTTTGAGGGACGGCGTCAGGCACTTGTTCTCCTGCGTGAATTGCGTATCCAGCACGGCGAACTTGCGCACGGACTCGGCGCGCGAAACCGTCGCGTTCGCTTTATCCACGTACTGCTGGATCTCTTCGCGCACTGCGGCGTTCGTGGCCAGACGGTCAACCGGCGTCTCCGTGGACAGTCCGTGTGCGGGCAGCCAGATGGCCAGCGACTCCGGGTCGAGCGTCACCAGCGCGCCGATGAACGGGCGCTGGTCGCCCACCACCACGCAATGCTCCACGATCGGGCACTTGGCGATCTCCTCCTCCAGCGGGATGGGGGAGACGTTCTTGCCGCCGGCGGTGATAATAATGTCCTTGATGCGGCCGGTGATGATGATGCGGCCCTCGTCATCAATCTCGGCCAAATCGCCGGTCCTGAGCCAGCCGTCGGCGGTGAACGCCTCGGCCGTTTTCTCGGGCAGATTATGGTAGCCGCGGAACACGTTCGGGCCCTTGACCTGCAGCTCGCCCTCATCGGAAATACGAATCGAGGAGCCGGGAGCGGGCTGGCCCACCGTGCCGATTACATTGTCGGTCACGCGTGTGGCGGCGAACGGGGCGGCGGTTTCGGTCATGCCGTAGCCCTGGATCATCGGCAGTCCGATGCCGTTGTAGAAATGTGCCAGATCAAGCGACAGTGGCGCTCCGCCGCAAGCCACGTACTTGATCTTCGGGCCCAGAGCGCCGCGAACCGTGCGGTAGGCGAGCGTCTCGTACTTGGCGCGCTCGGCGATCTCGGCAAACGTATGCTGCTCGCCCGCCTGCTCCTTGCGGCTCCAGACGCGCGCTGCCTCGGCGGCCTTCAAGAACAGGCGACCCTTCCAGCCGGCGCCGGCCTTGTGCGAGGCGGCGTTGTACACCTTCTCGAACACACGCGGCACACCCAGCAGGTAGGTCGGCTCAAAGGAACGCAGATCCGGCAGCAGCGACTTGGTGTCCGGCAGGTAGCCGACCACGCCGTCGTCGGAGGCGATGGAGGCGTACTGGATGAATCGCGCGAAGCAGTGGGCCAACGGCAGGAAGAGCAGCAATCGCGGGTGATCGTCGAGAACCACCTCATGCAGCGCCTGCGAGGCGGCGATGGTAATGGACACGAAGTTCTTGTGGGTCAGCTCCGCACCCTTCGGGTTGCCGGTGGAGCCAGAGGTATACACGATGGTGGCCAGGTCATTGGTGCGTACGGTGGCCACGTGCTCGTCCAGCTCTTCGTCGGAGACAGCCACGCCGAGGCCTTCCAAAGCACCCAGTGCGTTGCCGTCAATCATAAGAATCTGCTTCAACGTGGGGCAGTGGTCCTTGACCGAATCGAGCCGGTCATAGCGTTCGCGGTTGTCGGCAAAGGCCAGCTTGACCGCGGAATCGTTCATGATGCGCTGGGCTTGCGGGGCGGAGTCAGTGTCGTAAATCGGCACGCTCACCGCGCCCACTGCAGCCAGCGCGAAGTCGAGGATGCCCCATTCAAGGCGGGTGGAGGAGAAGATAGTGACCGCGTCGCCTTTGGTGATGCCCAAAGCGATGAGACCCTTGGCGGCAGAGACCACACGCTCGTGGAATTCGCCGGTGGTGACGTTCTGCCAACGCCCCGGGCCGATTTTCTTGGCTGCGATTACCGTGTCGGCACCGGTGCGGGCCAGTCGGTCGGTGAGCAGTGAATAGATGGTTTGGTCATCGCGGATCTCGATGGATCCGCCGGGCGTGGTGTATTCGGTAAGCATACGGCCGTTATTCCTTACAAACATGATGGCGGGTTGACAATTCGAGCCATTCTGACAACACAGGTTACGCTTGCGTAAGATACGGCGCGTTGTGCGCACTGAAAAAGTTGCGCGGATGCTTTTGTCAGTTGTCTACAAGGACGACTGCAGAAGTGCGCTGTCACTGTCCGTCATCGGTTGTCCAGAACCGTGGATGTATTGCCAGTCGCCTGGCGCCGTACGAATGAGATGGTCTCTCATAGTTTTTCATGCCGGTGGCGGGTGCATACCAGTTGCCTGGCGCCGTGCGAGTAACACAGTGCATCAATTGTGTAAGTGGCTTGGCGCAATTTGTATGAAAGATAACGGTTTGACAACGATTTGCCACAAAGTCTCATTTAGGGGTCCGTACGGGCTGGGGGCGGCATCGAGCTCGTGTTCACCGTGGTGGGCATGTACCTGATTGATACCGCCGGCCGTAAGAAGCTTATGGCTGTCGGCTCCGGCCTCATGGTGCTGTTCGCGCTTGGCATCTCCTTCTCCTACGCGAACAACTACCAGCTGCTCATGCTCATCTTCGTGATGTGCTTCACTTCCTGCTTCGCCTTCTCCATGGGCCCGATTCCGTGGATTATGATTCCGGAGCTCTTCCCCACCTATCTGCGTGGCCGCGCCACCGGTATCTGCATCGTGTTTCTGTAGGCCACTAACTGGGCCATCGGCCAGTTCACCCCGATGCTGATCAGCTCCATTGGCGGTATGGGCATCTGCCTCGTGTTTGCCTGCACCAACCTGCTGTGCTTCCTCGGCGTGGTCACTTTCGTGCCTGAGACCAAGGACAAGACGCTGGAAGAGATCGCCGATCTGTGGAAGCCGAAGGGCGAGAAGCGGTCCAACGCGCAGCTCGAAGTGGTGCGTGCCACCGCCGACCTCAAGCAGGCCGAGTCCGACATCAAGGCCGCCGAGGCCGAGCTGGCCCGCGCTCGCCCGTGCCAAGGAGCGTGCCATCGCCACCAAGGCCGCAGCCGAAGCGCTGGTCAACGCGCAGAAGCAGCACTGATTCCCAGCTGCTTGCTTGCTCTGTGTGAATAGCCGTTTGTAGCGTAATTTTCTTCGGAAAGTTGCGCGCAGACGGCTTTTTCATGCCTCTTTTGCATGGATTAGGTGAAGAGCAACCGCCGCCAGAGGGCGTTGGCGCAGTCACACGGGCCGGTTTCGCTTCGTGGGGGTGCCTACTTCCGTTTCAAGGGGCGGATTTGGCCTTTGCCGGAGGTCTATCTCCGTTTCAAGGGGCTGATGCCCAAGTAGAAACTGACCCAGAATGGCGGAATGACGTTGGTGTAAAGCCGTTACTACTTGCGGTTTCATGGATAAGCAGCCCCTTGAAACGGAGATAGACCTCCGGAGGCACCGAAATCCGCCCCTTGAAACGGAGATAGGCCATTGAGCAGTGGAATCGGTGCCTTGTAACTGTGAAAACGGGATTTATGGCTGTGGGTGTGGACGTGGCCGCGACTGTGCGATGCCGGGCAAATACGCAAATTCTATTTTCAGGAAAAGAGTGCTCCGCATTGTGCGGATTCGTATTCGGGAACGGAAATTTGGTGTGACGGTTGTCTCAGTCGAAGGTCTGGCGTGTATATGCGCTTTTGCCTAGGGTAATAGGATTGCGCGCAGTGTGCCCCACCGGTATGTATGGGTATGCGATCGGTGGTACACGCGACTGGACGTATGACGAGACCTACTGCAATAACGCGGCAGTCAACACGGCGAGGGGAAACGAACCATGTTCGACAAACGACTGTTCCAATTGGCGCCCGGCTTGAAAAAACTCATAGCCGGCAAAGTGGCACTGATGTGGGTAGGTCTGTTTGCCAACATTGGTTTTATGCTGTCGCTGGTAATGCTGCTGAACAGCTTGCTGGCCGCTGTGGCACCGCCGCTGCTCCAATGCGGCGGCACTTCGCAAGGCGTGGCCTGCCCCGTGCCGTTGTCTGGGCAGCACGGCGCGGATGTGCTGCCCATGGCTGGCGACGTCATGATTTACGCGCTGCTTGCTCTGGTCTGCATAGTGGTTCGGTACACGGCCACCACGCATGCCACCCGCCTCGGCACCGAAGCCGCCGAACGAGTCAAACTGGCTTTGCGATCCAAGCTGTACCGCAAAATGGTGGCACTCGGCCCGTCCTACAAAACCCGCATCAAGACCTCGGATGTGGTGCAATCCGCCGGCGAAGGTGTTGAACAGATTCAAAGCTTCTTTGAACTGTTCCTGCCGCAGCTCTTCTATGCGATTCTTGCGCCAATCACCTTGTTCGTGGCCATTGCGCCGATTAACGTGCCCGCTGCTGCCGTCATGCTGGTCTGCGCGCCGCTCATCATCATCGTGACCGGCATCGTCTCCATGACCGCCGCCCGCGCCTTCAAGAAGTACTGGGTGCGCTACACCGATATGGGCGCCGCGTTCCTCGACAATCTCCAAGGCCTTGAGACCCTGAAAAACTTCGACGCTGACGAGCGCGCCGCCATCGAGATGGACAAGAAAGCTGAAGGCTTCCGCGTGATGACCATGCGGGTGTTGCAGATTCAGTTGCGTTCGCTGACCGCCATGGACATAGTGGCCTACGGCGGTGCTGCGGCCGGCGTCGGTGTGGCGTTATGGCAATACGCGCATATTGGCGATGCTTTTGCCAATGGTGCGTCCGGCTGGTCGCCAATCGCACTGGCCTCACATCTGCCTGGTGTGCTTGCCTACGCGGCATACGGCCTGCACTATCTCATCCCGTTCGGGGTGGGCTACCCGCTGTCTCTTACCGGTCTGCTGTTCATTGTGCTGCTGTCCGCCGAATTCTTTATTCCCATGCGTCAGCTTGGCTCGTTCTTCCACGTGGCGATGAACGGCATGACCTCCACCAAGCGCATCTTCGCTCTGCTGGACACCCCGGAGCCCGAGCATGGCACGGCAACTCTGCCGGCCAACGATTCCGATTCCGCTGACGACGGTCTGACGGTCCGCTTCGATCACGTCGGCTATTCCTATGATGATGCCGGGCATGGCGACTCCAAGTCCGCATCCGCAAAGGCCGATAAGCAAGGTGAAACCAGCCCCAATTCCGCCGTCGCTCCTGCGCTTACCAACATCACCTTCGCCGCACAGCCCGGTCAGTTCACCGCCATTGTTGGCATCTCCGGTTCCGGCAAGTCCACGGCCGCCTCGCTGCTTGCCGGTACACTGGCCGGTTACCGAGGTTCGCTCACGCTGAACGGCGTCGAGGTATCCGATTTGTCAGGCGAAACACTGGCTGGAGCCGTCACTGTGATTGGTGCCAGCAGCCATCTGTTTGCGGGCACATTGCGCGAGAATCTTATGATGGCCTTGCCCGATGACGAGATTCCTGATTCGCCGGATTCCGTGGACTCCCGTCTGTGGTCCGCGCTCGAGCAGGCGCGCATTGCCGCCTTCGTGCACGCACAGCCGAACGGACTGGACATGCCGATTGAGTCCGATGCCGCCAACCTGTCCGGCGGCCAGCGCCAGCGCATCGCCATCGCCCGCGCACTCCTGCATGATTCGCCGGTATTTGTGTTCGATGAGGCGACCAGCAGCGTTGACGTGGAATCAGAAGAGCTGATCTTGGATACAATTCGCGAATTGGCACAATCCCGCGGCAAGACGGTTATTATGATCACCCATCGCATGGCCAACGCCGAACACGCTGACCAAGTGGTGGTGCTCGAACACGGCAAGTCGGTTGAGAGGGGCGCCCATACCGAGCTGATGACGGCGGACGGCGTCTACGCCAAGCTGTTTGCCACGCAGGCAGATATTGAGAACTTCGGAGAAGGCCATGCTCGGCGTGTGCTGCAGGTTGGTTCCCGCAAGCAGGAGCTGTCCGACGACAGTCGGACTGAGGGCGGCGCAGCGCGTGTAAGCGCAGAGGCGGGTATGACGGTTGACCACCTGCAGTCAGCTTTGCCGACGGCTTCCGCTGGCGGGAGTGAGCAGGCCTCGGCTGAGACTCCGGCTGGTGCTGCAAATAGCGATTCGTCTTCCAAAATGAGCACATTCCAAGTGATCAGGCGACTGCTTAAGGAAGCCCGACCGCTGGCAGGACTGATGGCAGTGGCCTCCACCGCCGGCACCATCGGCCATCTTTCGTCCACCTTCCTGCCCGTGTTCGGCATTATCGCGGCATCTGCACTTACCGGTAATCCGGTGTGGGGCATGGGTGTTGCGCCCGCCGTCATCATGATGATTATCTGTGCTCTTCTGCGTGGTATCACCCGATACGTCGAACAATATCTGAACCACAATGTGGCATTCCATCTGCTCGCACTCTTCCGTTCCAAGGCGTTCGCCGCGTTGCGCAGACTGGCGCCGGCCAAGCTCGCGGGCAAAGGTAAGGGCAACCTTATCGCTATGCTGACCACCGATGTGGAACTGCTTGAGATCTTCTTTGCCCACACCATCAGTCCGGTGGCCATCGCGGTAACCTCCACCATCATCTACACGATTGTGGCCGCCACCCTAAGCCCATGGATGGCGCTGGCGTTGATTGCTGCCCACCTGGTTATCGGCATCCTTGTGCCGCGATTCTTTGCCACCGGCGTACGTAACCTTGGCCCTGCCATCCGTGGCGCTGCCGGAGAACTCGACAATGTGATGCTCGATGACATGCGCGGCCTGGACGAAATCATCCGATTTGGCCGCGGCGAGGAACGTGCGCAGGCCATCGAGGACCGTACCCATGCGTTGTGGAAGGATCACGCCAAACTCAGCAAGGTCAACGGCCGTTTCACCGGAATCAGCGGACTCTTGGTGGCTGTGCTCGCAGCGGCTTCGGTCGCCGTGGCTATTGCCTGTGCCGGCGCGAACCCGCAGAGCATTCCGGCTCTGATTGCCGCTTTCGTGCTGTTCGCCGGCTCGTTCGGACCGACTTTGGCGCTCGCCGCCTTGCCCGCTAACCTGACTCAGACCTTCGCGTCCGCTAGCCGACTGTTCGGACTGATGGACGAGGTGCCCGCTGTGACCGAGAATGGCACTGTTGTGCCGCAGGAGTATATGGGCATGCGTCTTGATGACGTCACCTTTGCATATGCGGGGGAGCGCGAAGTCTTGTCCGACTTCTCGCTTGACGTGCCGCAGCATGGCGTGCTGGGTATCCAGGGGCCGTCCGGCCGGGGCAAGTCCACCATGCTCAAGCTGCTGCTGCGCTACTGGGATCCGCAGCGCGGTCAGGTGACGTTGTCCGGCACGCCGCTGCCCGAGGTCGATGTGCATGCTCGCCGACGTATTCAGGCCATGATGAGCCAGGAAACCCACCTGTTTGATGGCTCTATCCGAGACAATTTGCTGATTGCTTTGCCTGAGTCCAAGGTTGAAGCTGCAAATGTTGCAGGCAATGGGGAAGTGGGTGCCAAGACCGTTGATTCCCGACAGCAGCGGTTGGCGGCGCAATCGGCAGAGGGCGATGCCGTTCAGGTGGCAGCAGCTGACGGTCTCGACGCTCGTTTGCGTCAGGCTCTCGCCAAGGCCTCCGTGCTTGATCTCATTGATTCCTTGCCCGATGGCCTTGATACTCAGGTAGGCGAGCTGGGCGACCGTCTATCCGAAGGTGAACGCCAGCGTATCGGTTTGGCTCGTGTGTTCCTGCGCAATGCTGATCTGGTGCTTTTCGACGAGCCGACCAGTCGTTTGGATGCTTTGAACGAGGCTATTATTCTACGTTCCATTCACGCTATGGCCGTGGGTGAGCAGCATGCAGACAAGGAGCGCGGCGCGGCTGTGGTGCTGGTCTCCCACCGCGAATCCGCTATGCGCATTGCTGATGCGGTACTCAATCTGTAACTGCCTGTAACTACGCGGGAATCACATCGCATTGCGTTACGTTACCGCGTTGCATTGCGGTTCCTCGCGGGTGGCGGCGATGCCATCTCCGGTTGTCATTGCGTTGCTGCGTTTGTGTTGCGATATGTGATGCGGCAACGCAGCAATGCGGCAATGCAATGTGATGTGGCAACGCGGCAACGTAGCGATGCAATAACGCGGCAACATGGCAACATGGCAATGCAGTAACGCAACGCAGCATTCACGCCTTGATCAAAGCGCCGATGACGAGCGCTTTCCGCAGCCCCGGGCGGAACAGGTCGTGAAATTCATGCGACATTTCGGTTTCGAGTTTGACCGATGCATATGTCGTCAGTGCGAAGGCGTGCCTGTTCGGTGCCGATGATGTGTTCGAGCACCGCGAATCCCTCTTCGGTTCTGCCGGCTTGAATGAGGAATCGTGGGCTTTCCGGTGCTCGCACCATGGAGAGCGGGAACGCGGCGGCCGGAATCGCACCCAGCCCCAGCATCCAACGCCAACCGGTGTTGACATCCCAGCTTCTGGAACCGTAGGAGGCGATGATGTAGTTGATGACATTGGTCAGGAAGATGCCGCATACCGCGAGGAGCTGATAGGGAAAGGCAGGCAGACCGCGGATATTGGCCGGCTCTTAAGGCCAGACCGAACGTATATTTGCCTGATCCGTGAGTACGTATGGTTGTTCCCAAGGGATTGCGCTGCTTGGAAGCAGCTTGAAATAGGCCCGCCATGTGCTCTTCCTCTCAATACAGCTATGGGGGTGCCTGTTCATACTGGTCAGATTCTTGTCATATGGCGTTGAATATCTACAAATGTGGGCATTAGTGAGGCGGCTGAGTGGTGGAATCGCGCCGTGGTGTGTGGTGTTGGAGACTCACGAGCATGCTACGCGTTATTTGGTGGTGTGCTGAGAGTCGGGACCTACTCACGTTGGGGGAGGGGAGAAGAGCCTCTGAGACAAGTCGCTGTTCGACTGGAGATTTGCTCACGTGGAAAGCGTGGAAAAGGCGAGAAAATCAGGCGTGTTGGGTGATTTTGACAAATTGGTACACAGGTGTATCATCTTAGGTATTGGTACACGGGTGTACCAAAGAAAACACCCCAAGGAAAGGTGGCCAGAGGAGACTTCGCAAGCGGCCAAACGAATTGAAATCCAACGCAGCAGTCGATTCGTTTTTGGCAATCGGAAGGCAGCCAAAGACAGCCGGAAGATAACCGAGAAGTAACCGGACGAAAACCGGAAGCCAGTCGGAAGAAAGCCAACCACCCGCAAGCCAACTCCAATGGTCCAGGAGGAGATAACATGCGCAACACCAAGAAGGTCATCGCGGCAACGGCAGCCGTGGCCACGCTCGTCGGTCTCGCCGCCTGCGGCAGCAGCAACGACAACAGCGTCAACAAGGGTGACGCCGACAAGGCCGAACTCGTGTTCTGGGGCTGGGATTCCGGCAACTCGATGAAGGAAATCCTCGCTGACTTCGAGAAGGCCAACCCCGGCATCACCGTCAAGTTCAACAACACCGGCACCGCCGAGAAGACCTCCACCGCGCTCTCCAACGCCATCGCCGCCGGCAATGGCGCCCCGGATGTCGTGATGCTCGAAGATCCGACCGTCACCCAGTTCGCCGTCACCGATGGCCTCGTGGATCTGAGCCGGTTCGGTGCCGACAAGCTCGCCGACGACTTCGCCGCCGGCCCGTGGAACAAGCTCCAGTACAACAACAAGCCGTACGCTCTGCCGATTGATTCCGGCCCTGAAATGTTCTTCTACAACAAGGCAGTGTTCGACAAGGCCGGCGTGGACGGCGAGTCCATCAAGACTTGGGACGACTACTACGAGGCCGCCAAGAAGATTCGCGCCATCGGCTCCTACATCACCAACCTTGCCGGCACGTCCAACGACTACCAGCCCTTCACCGCCCAGATCTGGCAGGCCGGCGCCCAGCCGTGGAAGGTCGATGGCGAGAACATCACTATCAACATGACCAAGGACGAGGGCATGCAGCGCTATATCCAATTCGTCCAGAAGCTCATCGACGAAGACCTCGTGGACACCAAGACCCCGAACTGGTCCGATGATTGGAACCGCGAGCTCAACGATGGCACCCTCGCCTCCCTGACCATCGGCGCTTGGATGCCGATCAACCTCATGACCGGCGCCCCCGATCAGGCCGGCAACTGGCGCGTCGCCCAGCTGCCGCAGTGGGAGGACGGCAAGGAAGTCTCCGCCGAAGACGGTGGCTCCGCACTTGCCGTCACCTCGCAGTCCAAGAACCAGGCCGCTGCCTACAAGCTCGTTGAGTACATGACTCATGGCAAGGGCGCTCAGACCATGGCCGACACCGGTACCTTCCCGTCCCTGAAGAAGATCCTGAAGTCCGACTCCTTCACCGACCCGACCACCGAGTCCAACAAGAAGACCAACGACTACTTCGGCGGTCAGAACGTCAACGAAGTCCTTTCCGCCGCGGCTCAGCGCCCGACCGAGAAGTTCCAGTACCTGCCGTACAACCCGTACGCCCAGACCGCTTACGGCGACGAAGTCTCCAAGGCCTACTCCGGCGACATCACCCTGGAGGAAGCACTCCAGAACTACGCCAAGAAGCTGGCCGAGCAAGGCAAGCAGCAGGGCTACAACGTCACCGTCAAGTGACACAATCCGATCTATTGCCGGTACATCCGGCACTGACCAACAATCAAAACCTGCGGCTAGGCCACTCTCCTTCCGCCTAGCCGCCCGATCTCCCACAGCGGGGATGCTCCCCAGTGTCCCCGCTTTCCCATGCCCTCACCTGACGTGACCGCTCCAATCGAGCGACCCCCCTGATAGCGGGCGCAGCACAGCAATCCGTATCCCAAGAAAGCAATCGATTATGTCCGATCAAACAATGGCCGCAGCCTCGCAGCCAACGGTGGGAATCCTGCCTGAGGAGGCGGATCTGCACACGGCCGAGGCCCGCGTCAACAAGCATAAGGCCGATTGGCGTGGATGGAAGTTCATGTGGCCGTTCACGGTGGTGTTCGTGTTCGTGTTCATTATCCCGATTGTGTACGCCATCTACATCAGCTTCTTCAAGAAGCAGATGATCGGCGGCACGAGGTTCGTCGGGGTCGAGAACTACGCGCGCCTGCTGCAGG